>Ga0302197_10000315_pt1 | contig 48645 bp, 47 predicted proteins | sample II_Bog_N2_1_FD_193526 | JGI IMG/M metagenome (GOLD analysis project Ga0302197, IMG submission 193526) | Peat permafrost microbial communities from Stordalen Mire near Abisko, Sweden - II_Bog_N2_1 | ecosystem: Environmental > Terrestrial > Soil > Wetlands > Peat | place: Sweden: Abisko... | reverse complement strand
CAAATTTAAAACTAAATAAAAAAAAAAAAAAAAAAAAAAAAAAAAAAAAAAAAAAAAAAAAACTTGTAAGCCAACTTTTACGAAATGCAAGGCAGCCTTGTTACGGCACTAAATTTTTGACCTTTTTAAAAAATATTTTTACCCCAGCCTGGATTTTTTTTCGAGGGGTGCAACTTTTTCAATCTGCAAGGCAGCTGCCCTGCGAGTACGGCAAAATATGACTGTAGCCAGTCATGGATAAATAAAGTTGCGTGACTCTGACAGTAATACGTGACGCTAAATAAATACCATCTGGCAGCCATCTTATGCTTTTTTCATTGTTCAATTAGATATATGTCTTCTGAAACTTCCGCTACGCCTATATCAAACAGCACAGCTGTATCAAAGCCCCGAAAGCAGTCACACAAAGCACCTCGATCCAGTGGTGCTAAGTATTCCGAACTAGAATTAACTAATCTTCATCAATGGAGAACCGAAGGTTGTTCAACTAAAGATATCGCTGCTCGTTTAGGTCGTTCTGTTGGTTCTGTCAACACACAGATAACAAAGAAGCGTAAGCTGGTTCAACAAGCTAAGGCCAAAGGCCCTTTGGTTTATGAAGATTATGATTCAGATGATGAACCAGTGATATCAAAGCGTAAGTCTTTCTCTCAAGCTGTTCCAACACAAGAAACAGAATCAGACGCAGACGAAGATGAAGACATAGATGCTCAAATTGAGAAAGGTGCTGGTCTGTATGTCGGATTTCGTATATCTCAAGAGTATGATGATGGATACCCGTCTGATTTGTATTCAAAAATGGTTAATTTTTATATCAAATACAAATATAACCACATCAAAGAAACCAAGATCATCGAAGAAGAATCGTGTTATCGTGGATTTCTGGATGTCCGTGCTAAACAGCGTCGTGATAATTACTCTTGTATCCCTTTTCATGCTATACAAGGAGATCTAGCGGTGTTGGAAACAATGAAAGAACTCATGAAAGCGGAATTACCGGAATTGCAAGGCACCTTTGGTGTGTTTCGATTCTCGAAAGCAATGGGTCATACTTTATTTGATTAATTTAAAAATAAAGAATTGACTTCTTGATACTTGATTCCAAACACTGCTTTGAATTTTCCGTCACATGAAAACTTTTCTGTGATGTGTGCATGTGCGAAATATTTGACAGTACTGCCAACGCCGCAATCTTGATTGACACACTCAGCTACAATCTTTGCTGTTTCTGCGACTCTTGATCTCCATTCTGTGTTATCGATGTCACCAGATTGGAACATAACAACATGCGCTTTGTACCGTTTGAAAAGAGGAGTGTCGTCTACGACTACACGAGACTCAGCAGTTTCATCTTGTTGATCGAATATCAAGTAGTGTTTTTTTATTGTTTCGTCTCCTGGGGCCTTTGTTGTTTCTCTGTAAACCCTTGTGAAATACAAGCCGTGTTCAGACTCAGCAAACATCTTCTCGCACACGGTAAGAACTGAATTGGCGAAATGGATCACTTGTTGTTCATCTTCTTTTGTTATTAAATCATCGTCTTTCAGTAAATTACACGACATCTTCTTGTGGTTCTGATCAAATACACATAGACAAAAAAATGGCATCCTCTGTCATTATTATGGTTTCGTGTGATCGGTGTAGTCAACAAACAGCTACATTGTATACATGCTTAGCGTGTGGAGAACAACGGTGTTCTGCTTGCTTTAATATAACGTGTAGACTGGGGTTAGATTGTACTATGTGCATGGATTGTTATTATGTTGTTGATTATAGGGGACACTCGATGTGTAATGAATGCGGCATGCATTCATGTTACAGTCACAATATTGCATGCAAAGAATGTCACGAATATGTGTGTCAACTGGATACATGTATGAGTTTATGTGACGTGTGTGATGTTCCACTGTGTAAAACATGCATAAACCATTCCATGCATACAATAGAGTCATGTCGTCTATCGATGCAGCGTTCGTTGAGAGCGGCGACAGCAAAGCAACAGGTGGAGGCGGAGAATCCATTCACAGAAGAGTTAGAGTCATAGGTTCTCATGGTCGTCGTTGTTTATTGGTGGAATACACAGGTCCTTACCACAACAGCAATGTCACCGAAAAGACCATAGAAGTAGGAGAACAAAACATGTCGTTGTATGAATACCACGAAGAGTTCGAACTGATAGACTTACGCCGCGAAGGCAAAGAATTTATATGGACAGTGACAGGCTGTGATGCATATAACCAAGTTACGAAGCAGAGCTGCCCTGCGACATTTGTTGTTTACCACCACGAGAGTAAAAGAGGTGGTAGAATTCGCGAATTTCCTTCAATTGATAAATATCTTTAACTTATCTTAACACACACACACACTATGTCGTCGATTGCTGTTGAACCGAAGCCAACCAGAGTCGTGGTTTTTCAGTCGTCGTGCAACATTGAAAGCAGAACTAACCAGACGAATTGCACAGAAGCATGGATCCGATGCTCAGATCACCATATTAAGAGGCTTAACTGCAGATGTGGTGTATGCACCAGTTGATATATCAAAGCCGACACTGTACGAAATCATCGCTCCGTTGGCATCAATGCCAGGAATTGGAGTATTTTTATACAGGGGTTCACCTCTGACTTACTTATCATTAGATGAATTCTTACACAGATAAAAGAAATACAAATTTTTACATAATCGACTTTTGAAAAAAAATTAGTCATCCGCGCCATCCCCTGTGAATGTATCGGATACTGCGCTTGCTGTTTTTTCTACTGCGTCTGACAGTGTGTCTCTCACACCGCCGTCCCAAATTTCATTTCGTTTGATGACACACCACACCATTGCTGTTAGTACGATTGCGAAGCCAGCAAGCCCAAGTGCTGCTTCCCACCATGAAATGCCCCATAAGTCAGTACTGCTTGTGGATGTTGTATCGGCAGAGGCACTCGGTACAACTGTTGGTACTGCTGCGCCTTGTAGCAAAGGTGGTAAATACGTTGTATCTAATAGAATACCTGAAATCGTCAGCAGTTGTGACAACAAGGAGTTTTCATCGATCGCCTGGAAGTAAAACGATACATACATCTCACCAGACGAAGAACCGGTGCCACCCAGATAAATGATCTCGAATGATATGTACAGTGGACTTGTTGCAGTCATCATCTTGTTTTTGTTTGCTTGATCCACCAAAGTAATAGGTTGAGTGCTGAGTGAGAGTTTGACAATTCTGTTATCTGGTATGGCAAGAGCAAGAGCTATGATATGTGTGAGTGTCGCATTGATTCCGGCCGTTGCGATGATAGCTGAAGGTGAATTCACAAGGACTCTGAATTCAGTGTAAACCGCTGCAAAACTAGATATATTCAGCGGTGCAACGAGTGTTGGTGCTACGGTAACATTCGTAGTCGGTGCAGCAGTAGTAGCGGAAGCAGTAGGCGCCGCAGTCGTAGGTGCTAAAGTAGTAGCAACCAATGTGATAGGATATGTTGTATCCAAAATGAACCCAAACGCCAACAACGTATTACTCACAGTGGATGCAGAATTCAAGTAGAACTTAATTGCTGTGGTGGGGATCGAATCGAATGCAATATAGACTAAACCTGCTGATTCCAACTTCATCCCTGTGTTAACAACAGACTGTGATATCTGTGATAATGATAATCGCACATTCAGGATTGTTGGTGTTTGTACGTTCAGTGCTTGTGCTAATACCGATGTAACTACGGCTACGTTGGTAGCATTGGCAAACGCAGCTGGGTTGTTTACGGTGATTCTGAACTGGGTTGACACAGCAGGTGAAGAATACAACGTAGGGTTTACTGTTGGCGCTGCAGTGGTTGGCACCGCGGTAGTTGGAACTGCGGTAGTTGGAGCAGCCGTTGTAGTGGGAGGTTGTGATGTCGGAGTCGGGTAATACGTAGGCGATACAACCGTGATACCGTTGAATTCTAAGCGATAGGCACATGCATTGAAACACGATACCGCAGTGATTCGGATTTGTGTCACTGTGATTGGTGCTACCAATACGATGGTACGAGTAGCTAAGAATACCGAAGGCTGTTCTGAATACTGTGCGGTGTAATAGATGTCCGGTAAGTTGATGAATGTTACACCGTAATCAGGGGAATAGGACAGAGTGAATGATAAAACCGAGTAAACGATAGAACTTGGTTGTTGAATACCCTGCATGGTGATGGATACAATCGTGGTGAAGTTGGTGAACACAACTTGCATGTAGCCGTTCACATTGCCGATGTATGCTTGTTGCAACACACTCGATGCTGGATTGTTTAATCTACCAAACGCAGGCAAATACTCACCGAAGTCACAGAACGGACAAGTGCTTCCACTGATCTGAGAGTTTAATATAGAACCGCTAGCCATTCCAAGCGGAGCATACGTAGGAGCACTGGGATATCCGTAGTATTCAAGCTTCACGAAACATGGTACCGCTGTACATGTAACAACGGATAACTGAATAGATGTAACTCCGACCAATAATGGATTGCTGATGTTGACATAGGAGATAGGACCTTGTCCGTTGTTGTATAGATAGTTAGCTACATTCGTAGTATTGAATGTCGAATCATACGTACCGACATAAGTGAATGTGCCTGGAGCAGCGATGTTCCCCACTGCGATATTAAATGGTGTGACGGTGGTTGAATACGATATATTGAACAACGAAGGCATAGAGAACTTCGCGCTTAGTGAAATAGGAGCAAAACTAGAACCCATTCCTTGCAACGCAATCTGTGTGATTGTCATTGGCACGGCAAACGTGACTTGTATAAAATCTAGATTTGTCAGTGTGATTTCATAACCAGCTTCAAAGAACGCAAGATTGCTGCTGTTTAATCGAGCAGAGCGAGGCAGGAATTGAGCATTAGCACATGTAACACAAAGACCACCTTGCATGTATTGATCTGGTATTGTTCCACCAAACGCAACACCGAGCGCAGCCGGTGTTTGTACAGAAGGAGCAACAGCAAGAGTGCTGTTTAAGGATACTGCTTGTATACCAGAATAACAACTGAATGTGACGTATACCATATACCGAGAAAAATCAGCAGGGAGTGTGAATGATCCAGTCTGAATGCCGTTGATTGATGTTCTGACCACGCCGTTTCCGAATGTCTGGATGTTATAAGATGTAAGAGATGGTGTACTGTATGCCTCGTATGCATTGTAGTATCCCTCTCGCACCACTGATGATGTTTGAGCTGTTAGAGTCCAGAAGAACCCAAAGCATTCACTTGGCGGCGTGAATGCTGTAAAAAACAAGCTTGTGTTCACGAAGGTAGATCCGATAATTGGCATAAAGCAAAATGACCCATCGATCGTAGAACCGGGATTCGTAAACCCTAGAGATACACTGGTAGATAAAGGAAACGATTCATTCCACACCGCATATGTTCTGTAGTTACCGAAGAAGTTAGAACCAGAATACACCGTTGGTGGAGTAAACCCAGTCTGAGCTAAATTTAAACCTGGATCGGAAGATATCCACGTACCGCAAAAAGCTGGCTGTGATGTAAGCCAACTCAGCAAAAACCCTAAAACCAACAGATGCATCGCGATAGATACACAAGGAAAAGATAAAAATAGTATCAACGAAAAATAGTTAAAGCTTTCATTTGTTTTATTCTGGGTGATTGAGTAATGGTAATAATAAAATAAACAGGACTATCGCAACGAGTATAAGCCTCGATATACCGCCTTGCGTATCTCTGTTTATTTTGATGAGATCTTCTGTTTTCATTGAAAACCTACTGTATTCGCGTTCGCGTTCGATTTTCATTTCTTCTAGTATCTCTTCTTTTGTCAACAGTCTACCGGATAGTTTACTTATGTAGTAAGATGGTCTTTCGAACGAATAAGTGCAATTAAAGACATACTCTCTGGATGGGGCGATGAGCTTTAGATAGGTGGAGTCAACAGAGTACTCACAAACTCCAGTATGATTCGTAAACCAGTCTACTTGATCCCAGTATAAAACAACACCAGAATCCAACGCTGTTATGTTGACCTCGCACGAACGCGTATTGGATACAGGTCTGTAATTGAAAAGGGTATGGCTGTCAGAAGAATAATAACGAAATGACATTTTATTTTATTTTGTTCGTATTCTCTCTCACACAGTTGCAAATAATAACACTAACATTCCAATGACTATACATACTGTGATATCTCTATCAGTTGCCATGCGTGCTTTTGCCTCTTCTCTTTCTTTCTCTGCTTTGTTGTATGATTCTGCGTGCGTTAAATCAAATGTGTAATTCACGTTGTAGCCTCTCCATGGAGCAAGTATGTACAAACTCGGGTAAGACATGGAACAATATACATTTCCCATGAATTCATCGAATTGATAATCCACTCTAGTATGAGGCCTCAAATCATCCCATGTCAACACTCTCTCATCTGAGTCTATATCGGATATGTTGAAACCACACGGTGCCGAGAATCTCGCTAGAGGAGAATATTCAGCGAATTTTGCCACTTCAGTGATTTGAGCTTGGATAAGCATTTTATTTTTAATGATTACAGATTAACTACAGATGTGTGTTCTTTGTCTTTCGAATACAATACCAATTGTAATTTTAAGCTGTCCGTGTAATGCAGTAGTTTACTCAGACCTATTGAGCTGTCTATGAATTCTATCGGGTATAATATGAGGTGTGGTGCATCCGGTAGTTTGTTGTTCCGTGCAGAGAAATATGCGTAGAGAGAATACCAATCAACGAGATTTGTTTGATCGTACGCCCCGTTCAGCCTGAAAAGCGGATATGTGTCTAACACTGAAGCGAAAATCAGGACTTTGTGTTCGTGATGAGTTGGACAATTGACGTAAGCTATGAAGAAATCTCGCAGTGATACATTTTTCAAAGTCAGCGAACTTTCGTAAAGCTTAGACTTCAATTCTTTCTCTTTTTGCTTTGTGTTAGAGGCTTGAGCACCCATTTTTCAAAGTTACAATTTATTTACTTATTTTGATACGCGAGACCGAAACAAAAAACAAAATCAAGGTAAACACGAGCGAGCTGATGCGTCTGTTTCAGTCGGGTAAGTTCCTTGAAATTTACATGTTTTCCCATCTAATCCTTTCAAGAAGAATGAACCGGTGTTTGATTGGATATATTCGTTGATGCCTAATGCCGGATATCCGTAAGCGCGTTGCGTAGCATACGTAATACCCGTGTCGGATGACCAGAACAAAGGACCATTTATACCGTAAGTCACGGCGATTCCAACACCAGAGCTGCTTATTGTGAGTGCCCACTCAGCAGAGCTGGTTGGTAAACCAGGATATTTTAGCGCATCAACTGGATAGTTCAACCACACTTCAATCCCAATTGAAAAACTCGACACGCTGCCATCACCGTTTACTTGCAGTGTGTCACTGACTCTTCCTGTTATGTAATGAATAGTAGCTAGCGAATCTTGTAGATTGTCTTGAACATACAGATAACCATATTGGTTGTAGATCAAATACATACTCGAGACTTGAATATACGAACAGGTTGAATAATTACCATAGACAAATGCGCCGCCAGTCACTTCAGTGAAAGAGTTACATGCTGCTGTGAATGCTGTTAATGCCAAAAATAAAAATAACGTAATAACTAATCTCATCTTTTTTGTTGTTATTGTTTTTGTGATTGAATAGTGTGATAACCAAAGAAGAAGAAAAAAAAGCTAAAGTGATATGTCATTTTATTCGAAACGTATGCCTTCTTATTCCAATTCGTTTACACCAGAAGAGAATGCTCGTCGTAACATACAATTGTTGATTCAGTCACAAGAGAATATATGCAATTATATCCTCAAGGTCCATTCTCGATATGTTGATTTTACGATACTCGGCGAATCCAATATATCAAGGATAATCCGCGATGATATACTCCAACAGCTAGTATACGAAACAATGCTTTCGTTGTGTGATACATACAAGACCAAAACACCGTCACCTCGTGAAATAGATGCCCATATAGCTATACATAGACTGGTGGCAACACAAGCACATGTAGACAAATGTCGTCGTCGTCATATAATTCAACAACCACAGCAGCAGCAGATGTATGTGTCGACCAAGATACAGTTAAAGCATTCATCATCATAGGCGTCTGTGTTTTGTTTGTGTTGGTGCCGCTTACTATAGCGTGTACTGTGGCAACTGTTGGGAAATGGGGTGGGCCTGTGTGGAAAGCTGCAGCCAAAATGGAAAAGCGCTTTAATAGTTATAAATTGAATAAAGATGACATTGAGTTTACTGAATTTTTGAGACGCGAGAAATTGAAGACACAGAACGCAAAAGAAAAACTCAACCACGCATTGGCTATTCCTGCTAACGACGAACGCGTAGTATTGTCAGTAGACGAATCGGATAATAATATAGAGGATCTAATCATGGATAACAGCGAATTCAAAGACATCGTAGATTCAACACAATAAACCAATAATTTAAAATCACAATCTCGTCCATCCGTTAAGTGACAACCATGTACAGTGACCGATGACTTCGTCGTCTGTTGGCCACGACACACCACTGTCTGCGTTGATAACAGCATGACAGTAAGCTCGCTTGTATGACTGCAGTCTGGCGTACACATAATAACTGTTCTTGTATTGAAATCGAAATTCGTACATTCTTTTTAAATTGCCAGCAACTGGTTCACTGAATGAATGGTCTGTTTCTGGGAGTTCTGGGTTGGTTAAGTGGAATATGCCTTTCTGTGATTGCATATCCTTCGCGTAATCACTCTTCAGCTCAGCGAGCTCCTTTGTTATATTTTCTATCACTATCTTACATGGAGGACAACAATCTTCTGGCTCTTTATGCTTGCAGCAATAATCCAGCGACACGATGTTGCTTACCAGTGGAAATTTAGTCATATCAACCCTGAATGGACTGACGATGATAAAATCAGCTGACATAGAATCAACAGTTGGACTAGAATCACTCATTTATTTGTTAAAAGATGTACGATATGCGTGGTCACTGACCGAGTCACGTGTTCTAGATTCAGCAACTTCGAGTAAGTTGTCGATAAAGCCTCGATCTGGTTTCATTGGTATTAATTTCATGATACCTGAATCATACATTCTCATCAGATTGTATGCTGTCTCTGGACGCAATCGTTCAAATTCTGACATTAATGTGTGTCCACCATCGCATCTGCTATACGTATTATCATTTGAGTTTATGTTGTAATCAGCGAGTAATGTGAATGATTGCGTCCCGAGTGGTGATGTGGTGAAAGATGGGGGAGTTGTGTAGTTGCACGACATGGTAACAGTGAGTGACGCCCCTTTATTTGAATCAACAATGGATACAATGGATGATCTCCAATGGGTGAAAAAGCTCACACATAGCACTGCTGGGATAGAACAACCAGTTATTTCAGATGTGATAGTTGCTAGTTTGTCTACGTCTTCAAATGACCTGGCTCTGATATCAGCAAAACAGACAAAATGCGCTTTGGTGATGGCATTTATTAACTTTCGTTCTGTTTCATTCATTTGTATACCAACCGCTGAATTGTCTACTTTTTGAACCACCTCTAAAAACAACGAGTCTTGCATCAAATCATCACGATACCACGGTTGATCCATCATAACAGCCATGTATATACAACGCAACACATAACGGATCTTGAATGCAGCAATCACCAATCGCAGTATGTGTAATATAGAATCCGCCTCAGCTAATATCTCATAGAAACCACGAAGTTGTAGTCTGGATTGATAGGTTTTAAGTGTTATTCGTTTGGCCAGAGCACCACTGTATGTATTCTGCTGTATAAGAGAATTCCATTTAACACACACAGACAGAGCAAGAAGTTCATCCAACACCAACAATTGTGGATGTATGGCTATCTCTGGTTGTATCTGCTCGTTCAGTACAATATGTCGATAATAGGCTATATCATTCACGACATCTTGAGCTGATAGTTTCGACTCGAGTGTGTGAAGCGGAGTTTCGATGTATTCTAACGCATGCATGAAATGAGATGATATTAGATAAATCATGCCGTTGTCAGCAGTATCAGCACGAGGTCTGTTTTCAGTGATAGTATCGGCTAGTATCAACGTAGGATCAGAATGATCAAACCCCACCAGATCTATTGGTGAGCCATTACTAGCGTCACCGAAATCACACCACATAATGAACTGCTTCATTACTGCGTCGAGTTCATTTAACTGTGTTCGTAATCCATAAGGTTCTACCCGTACCTGGTATGTCACGCTGCACATAGACCATTCATTGCCGTAAGTCTCCATTTTACCACGGACTGGTTGTATGATATAGGAGATGAGATTTTCGATGGATGTGATGTATTCTCTGTATTTATCACCAGACAGATATCCAGGTTTCAGTTTAACCAATCCAGTGTTGATAGAATTCATCATTTGCAGTTTGAGTTGACTGAGTCTACAAGCTAGTTTATATTCCAAAAGCATGACATACCAAATCAAACAAATAAGCAAGCTGCTGGGTCCATCATGCACAGAAGTGAACCGAACAGATCTATCATGCGCAGCTGCTAATTCACAGATGAATGTCTTGAGTCTAACCACATCTTCTGGGTGGACCAACTTGTACGAGTTTCGACTTTCGATTAAAGCTGTAGTGAAACGATTGGCACATGATACGATACATGTTTCTACACAGGACTGGTAGACTGTTTCTGCTTCTGTTGCAAGATAACTCGATGATTTAAACTTATTAATATAAGAAGGAATCATTTTTTTTAAAAAAAAATGTTGACTGAATGACTAATGAAAAGTGAAAAGTGAAAAAAAGGAGAAACGTGCGTGACTGTGTAAGTCATTATCCGCATCAAAATTGTGCCGCATACGCAACAACCGCCTCGAGTAAAAACTTAATTGCGTCGATTTCATACTTAGTGGATGTTTCGCATGGTTTGTAGTGTTGATACATCTCACAGAGCTTTGTTTTTGATCCGATTTGACCAGATGCGATTAATTCTCCGATCAGCCGCTTACTTGTTGCGCGACACTCTCTGTCATACATTTCTCCGTCATTGCCGACTTGCAGTGAGTGATACGTGACTTCCGCAATCATTTCTCTAAATACCGAATCCTGCATTCTACCCGCTAGCGTATCCGGCTCCTTTAGAATTCGGGAGACTTCGTTTCTCAGCGTAAACTCCGACATCTTATCTGCTTGCAGCTTGAATAATAACTGTGTTTCGTTGTGCATTCGATACTCTGAGTGTGTTGCTGCTAACTCTAGATCTTTTGTTTGCAATTGTTGGTCGTGTATCTGCTGTACCAATCTCAGCGTGTTATCGTAAGTGTGCTGAGAAATGAAACGACCGAATATACTGATAATAGAGGGACGCTGTAGGAAATTATGCATCATCGTGGTTCGCATTGGCTTTTCGACGTGGTCTTTCTCTCTGAACAAACGATCGACTGCTTCACGATCGGATTCTCTTGATCTGGATCTGGCTCTCTCGCGCTCTGTTACTTCGTGTATTACATGTTGATTCTGCGGTCTACTGACAGGTGGTATAACAAGAGGATACTGGCGAGGTAACATATCCACCGAGTCGATGCGCGTGATAAACGATACGACCATGCTCCTACCATTTGATTTGAATCGACATCTAGGACACTCATCTGCTTTCAGGTTTACACCAACTAATGGGTCTGTCTTGAATTCCACGTTGGTACCCACTGTTAGAGCATCTTTGTACCAACACAACAATCTATCGCCATGACACACTACAGCCAGTGATACTGCGTCGGTATCCGTAGATGGACGTCTTGGATTCATTGATAACTGCTCGCTCTCAATCACCACGAACTTGGAGTTGGAACACGTAGTAATGACCTCTTTGATTTTACCGGTATACGTCACACCTGTTGTATGCACCACGTAATACGAAACAGCATGTACTATGCCGTTATGCGAAGCAGAATGAATGACTTTTACATCCACCACCGAGTTGAGGTATTGGGCTGGCGGTGACTCTTTCGTGTGTTTGCTGATGTCGACGAACAGCTTAACGTTGTTGTGTACTGGATGGTGGATCAGAATACCCACTAAATTAGTATGGATCGAAAACACTCTGCCTCGAAATACCATAAATCCGTCTTCTTCAGCCATACCATCCAAAGGCACTTCGTTGATATCGTAAAATTGCATCTCTTTGAATGAATGAATGAATGAATGAATGAATGAAAAAGATTATTTTTACATATATGTGTTGTTGTTGATTCAGTTACAAAAGCAGCTTGTTAGTCATTGCGATTGGGGTGTATCCAATTGGTAAATTTGCTATATGCTCTATTTCTAACTTGTGGTGTTAAAGATGCTACTGGTTGTTGTGTTTGATTGGTGCCGAGCAATCTACTGTTTTGATTGACCGGTGTGTTGTTTGCTGATGTCTTCGTTCTGTTGTTGTTGTTTGCTGATGGTTGACAACATTCACAATTGGCCCATACTACTAATGATATAACAACGATCAAGATGATCAACAAGAAGAACAGCATAAACAACATCTCTCCTCTTGTATGACTGTGATCATTGGATGTTGTTGTAGTCACGGTAAATGAACTCTGTGATAAAATGACGATTTCGCCAGCTGGTGTAGTTGCAGCGATGGTTCCTGTTGGCGCAGCAGTGGTTGGTGCAGCTAATACTAACGGTGTATACGTGGTATCTACAGTGATCGATATAACAGCCAGTGATGCAACAAAACTACTCGATGATGAAGTAACCGATACCAAGAAGTCGTTGGCCAACACACTCGCTGATTCTGTTGAAGTAGGTAGTAGAGTAAATTGGACATAGACTGCACCGACAGACTGCATTCGCATTCTACGCTCGAAGCCAGATGCACTAAACGGTGTTGTTGACACATGCACATTTGTGACTAAACTAGGATCTACACCTAATGATTGAGCGATGACAGGACCTATCACGGCTGCATATGTTGTAAAACTACCGGTTTGTTCTAATGCTACTTTGAATTGAAGTGTCACGGATGTAGCGTTGACAGATGCTGCTGGTATAGTTGGAGGCGCGGCAGTCGTAGCCGCTATCGTAGTAGCAGGAACAGTTGTGGGAGCGGAAGTGGTAGGCGACGCTGTTGTTGCATTCGCAACTGTTGTTGGAGAAACAGTTGTAGCAGCAGCTGCTGTAGTAGGAGATTGAGTCGTTGCATTTGCTGGTGTTGTAGTAGGAGTAGCAGTGGTTGCGTTAACAACAGTTGTGGGAGCGGAAGTGGTAGGCGACGCTGTTGTTGCATTCGCAACTGTTGTTGGGGTGGCAGTGGTAGGAGCACGAGTTGTTGCATTTACGGTTGTTGGAGAAACAGTTGTAGCAGCAGCTGCTGTAGTAGGAGATTGAGTCGTTGCATTTGCTGGTGTTGTAGTAGGAGTAGCAGTGGTTGCGTTAACAACAGCTGTAGTCGGTGCGGTTGTGGTAGGAGAAGCGGTTGTGGCGTTTGGGTTTGCGGTGGTGGGAGATGACGTGGTTGCGTTCGATGTAGATACAGATGAAGACGACAATGGTGAAGAAGATGAGGATGAGGATGAGTAATTCGACTGTGATGACGTGGACGGAGAAGAAGAAGAGGAGGAGGAAGAAGAGGAAGAAGATGCCAACGACGATTGAGAAGATGAGTACGGCGTCAGTGATGACGATGTCTGGATTGTCGATGATGATAGCGCAGATGATGAGAATGGGACCTGTGATGATGAAGGAATAGAGGAAGAGGAGAACTGCGAGTTGGACATTTGAGGCCATCCAACCAGAGATATCAGTAATAACAAAACACAACCACGGAAATTCATGGTGTGTAAGGAAACAGACAATCAAATCACACAACTGATTCACATCATATACAAATGTCAATGTTTAAACAAAACAACACGTTACCTGGATTGGCGTGCCTGACGAAGAAAATGGTATCTGACTGGACGAAAAAGGCGTTAACGAAGAGGATGCAGGTGTTTGAGATGAAGAAAATGGTGTAAGCGAAGAGGATATGGGAGTCTGTGATGATGAAAACGGTGTCAGACTGGATGAAAAAGGCGTTAACGAAGAGGATGCAGGTGTTTGAGATGAAGAAAATGGTGTAAGCGAAGAGGATATGGGAGTCTGTGATGATGAAAACGGTGTCAGACTGGATGAATAGGGAGTCTGTGAGGATGAATAAGGTGGTATAGTCTGGCAGTTTGTACCAGTGTATCCATTCAGACACTGACATGTATAAGCAGCAGAATTGGTAACACTGTGACAAATGCCCTGATTCTGACACGGCTGACTGACCAAACAAGTGTTTTCATACTGACACGAACTACCATAATAGCCATCTGGACAATCGCATACGTATCCGTTGGTGTAACCAGAACCTGGTAAGTACGTGGTTGTGTTAGAACAAGTAAAAGGAGATGTGCAAGATCCTGGATTGAGTATGCATTGATTTGTGAATTCACATGCTAACCCATAATACCCAGACTGACAATAACAAGTGCCATTGAGTGGGAATACAACACATGTTCCTTGACCGTTGCAATCCAGCGACATATAACCGGATCCTGCAAGTCCTGGATCACTACAATATTGATTCGGATTGAACCCATTCCATACATTTGGTTGAAATTCGCAACTAGTAGGTGACCCAGGTTGCATATAATTAGCAAGTGGGCAAATTATATTACCAAGATCACAATTTCCACCCGAAATAAAAAATCCGTTGTATGTTGTCGATAGATTCACAGATATGTTACCATTTAACACACCGTAAGCTACTACGCCTTGTGTTGCTTGACATCCACCGTAGACAAGGATGTATTCGTAGAACGGATTCCCTGCACCGGAGCATGGGATATCTGCGCCGGTAAGAGGGTTAGTTTGCTGTAGTGCATTCACTGTATAACCAGAATTGATTAATGTTGCAAAAGCAGAGTTGTAGTAACTCCCAGCAGGGGAACTCGCATTTCCACCCGAACACCCACCACCCCCACCACCGAATGGCTGAGATGTGAGTGTTCCATCAATTCCCATTCCTCCTAATCCAGATGCCGCGTATATGGTTGTATTAGTCAACACACACACACCACCCCCGCTGTTCGTAACACTTGGAACTCCTGATACCCCATTTGGGTATATTCGTGAATTGTATGATGGATTTGAACTACCAGAACAATCAGCTGAACCACTACCCCCAGCTGCATTCACAACGAGACTATAAGTTGTTCCATTCTGTATATGAATAGATGAATGCCCGCCTCCTGTTGATATTGCACAATTTGACGATGCAGTCAGCCCAGATGAACCACCACATCCTGATATATGCAAACCGCCACTTGACACAGAACAACTTTGTGTACTGATTTGACCAATAATACCATTCACACCTCGCGATCCTGTTGATATGTAGTATCTGTCGCCCTTTCTTGTGTTTATAGACACAGACATATACGCACCACCACCCCCAACATAATTCGGTGCACCACCACCCCCTCCACCCCATAAACTAAACGTATATGTATTGTTGGTCGGGGGGATAAAAATGGAAATGGTCCCACCGAGGGTAAACGACCGAGAACACACACCTTGGACATTCTGTGGTATGATTGATGTATCACACGCTGGAAAATTAACTAATCCTATAGGGCATTGATAACCAATAACACCTGATGGCAAATACGGAGTCTGGCACAGTGTTCCGAAATACGACGGCTGATCATATGTAGTTGTTACAAGCTCCATTGTGGTAGAACAAACACACGTGTAATACGGCGCAGTTGATTGAGGCACACATATTCCATTGTTCAAACACGGACATGCATCGTTGTAACTCAGTTGTACGCCAAATGGATAAAATACACCATAGTCAATTCTTGTGAGATATGACATATCACACATAGAAGTCATGACTGACATTGGCATCTGCATACCAGCATTTTGTTTGGATGTGTAAACCAGACTAGTTGAGTTTAGAGGCCATGCTGGATTCTTTATGTAATAATTGAACGTTCCATCTAATGTGTACGTGAGTAGATACTGTTTCGTTGCATCAAACAATCCTAATAATACAGAAATCGGTGTTTGTAAAATAGGATCCAGACTGGATGCATATACTTCTGAATTAGAGAATTCAAAGCCAAAACTAAAATTCCACAATGCAACATTGAGGCTTGGCATACCCACACCCATTTTCAGATCACGTCTCGGTGCCGTTCCCAAAGCAGCATTGACATGAAACGAAAGGTATACATTGGAATACGGTGTAAAATACTGATTACTGAATGCAAACGTGCTACACACTGTTGCATTTCTACTTGTGATAGAACTATCGTCAACGTAATTAATACCAGACTGAGTGGATGCCGCTGTATCTGGAAATATAACAGAGGCTCCGTTGGCTCCGTCAATGGTACTCACATCCCACACCAGCGGCATCAAGGATGTAAACATATACGGCGCAGGTTGTGTTGTCGGTGCAGATGTTGTTGGACTCTGTGTGGTTGGGGTTTGAGATGACGAATAAGGAGTCTGAGAAGATGATGCTGGTGTGGCCGACGAAGAGAAAGGCGCGAGTGATGACGAAAATGGTGTTAACGAAGATGAATAAGGTGTTTGAGACGAGGAGAACGGAGTTTGCGACGACGAATACGGAGCCACTGATAAACCGAACGGAATATCACAGTTGGTTCCATGATACCCATTGAGACACTGGCATTGATAAGCAGAAGAGTTCAGTGTGTTTGTACATATGGCTTGATTCTTGCATGGCTGGCTTACTAGACATGTGTTGATATACTGACACGAACTGCCATAGTAGCCATCAGGGCAACCACATTCAAATCCGTTGGTGTACCCAGATCCAGGTAAATAATCGGTGGTGTTCGAACATATCAAAGGAGATGCACAAGAAGTTGGATTGAGTATGCATGGATTTGTGAATTCGCATGCTAGACCGAAATACCCAGGTAGACAGTAGCAAGTACCGTTTAAGGCAGTCGTCACGCATGTTCCTTGTTGATTACAATCGTTAGATAGGTAACCAGAACCCATAGCTCCAGGATCATAACAGTAGTCCTGGAAGCAGTTGTCGTAAGTTCCAAATGCACACGCGCACGAGTAGGTGTAAACATCGTTATAAGATGACGATGATGCTTGAAAATTACCATATGTGGGGCACGCATTCACACCAAAAGCACACACGGTATTTGTTGTCGCATAAAATCCCTGTTTTGTTGAATACAGTGTGGGGGTATTGAACATGGTGCTCGCTGCACCTATCATGATGATGCTGGATTCTGCTCCAGCTGATCCAGGACTACTACCACAACCTATGTTGGCGGCGTTTTGAAGATATTCGACAAACACGTCGTTTTCACCAGAACACGGAATACCACGACCAGCAGCATTTATCGAATAAGGAGTACCGCTCACGTATTCAGCTCCATTCAGTTGTACTTTCGCTGTAATAGGAGAATAATAACTACCAGCTGGGCCATATGCACTACCACCACCACAGCCACCACCACCTCCACCATAAGGCAGACTGGACGGTGTTATATCCACACCGTTGTCACCGAGACCAGATGTTGTTCCGATAACAGGGTTGGATAACACACATGGATTAGCGCCGTTGTGTGTAACGGTAGGCAGAGCTGATATACCTGGAGGATATGTCATCGATGCATAGGTTGGATTGGAACTATCGTAACAATCAGCAGCACCATTTCCACCAGCAGCATTAGCCATCAGTGTGTAATAGGTACCATTCTTCAGATAAATCGCGGAATGTTGCCCCCCTGTGCTAATAGCACAACCATACGCGGATCCAGTTGAACCAGATGAACCACCACACCCACCAAGTGAACCAGATGGGCATGACGCTGTCTCGAGAGCGCCACTGCTAGCCAGCAGGCCAGGTGTTCCTACGTTGAGATAGTACGTTTCGCTCGACAGCATGTCGATAAAAACAGACATGTATGCACCGGCGCCTCCTGCCGTAGCAGCCGTGTTGCCCCCAGACGCACCCCATAAACTCACTAAGTACAGTCCACTAACAGGCGGTGTGAATTGTGATGGTCCAACTTCAGTAAACGACACGCTGCATAATTGCTGGGTGTGGATTGGTATGGTTGGAAGATTACACACAGGGAAATTGTTTAATCCTAACGGACACTGAAAGAAGTTAACACCGGCATACAGATAAGGTGTTTGACACAGGGTTCCGAAAAAGGATGCATCGTCGTATCCGAAGCCTATCGATTCTTGTGACGCGAAGCATACACACGTGTAATATGGCGCTGTTGATTGAGGCACACATATTCCATTGTTTAAACACGGACATGCATCGTTGTAGCTGAGTTGTGTACCCACTGGGTAAAATGTGCCGTAGTCGATGCGTGTGATGAACGATTTATCACATAGCACCGTCATGACAGAAAAGGGCATCTGTGTGCCTGCTTGTTGTCGTGTTGAGTAAACCAAACTAGACGAATTAAACGGCCATGCAGGGTTCTTGATGTAATAGTTGAATGTGCCATCCAGTGTGTATGTTATTAAATATTGTTTCGTTGAGTCGAATAATCCTAGAAGCGTAGAGATAGGTGTTTGCAACACAGGATCTAAACTCATGGCATACACTTCAGAATTAGAGAAGTCGAACCCAAAACTGAGATTCCATTGTGCTAGGTTCGTGCTGGGGGTTCCAACTCCCATCTTAAGATCTCTTGCAGGAGCACGACCCAGAGCAGAATTCACATGAAACGACAAGTAGATATTAGAATAGGATGTAAATTGTTGTTGACTAGACACAAACGTGCTACACACAGTAGCATTTCTGCTTGATATAGAACTGTCGTCTGGAAAGATCACATAGTCCATTGTAACTGCATCCGCATCAGGGTAAATAGCAGACGCGCTGTTGGCACCATCAGTTGCTGCTGCTATCCATGTTAATGGCATCAACGTCGTAAACATATAAGGTACAGTTTGACAATTCGTGCCACTAAAGCCATCCAGACAATTACATGTATAACTCGACGAATCAATCGTGTTACTACAAGCACCACCATTCTGACACGGTTGTTGTGTTAGACACACATTTTCATACTGACATGCATTACCGTAAAAACCATCTGGGCAAGTACATACAAATCCATTCGTATTTAAACCGTACACTGGATCGAATGTTGTTGTATTAGAACATACAAATGGAGTGGAACAAGATGTACTATTGAGTATACACGGATTAGAAAACTCACACCCTTCTCCAAAATAACCAGTATTACAGTAACAAGTACCATTAAATGCGGTCATGACACATGTTCCTTGTTCGTTGCAGTCACTCGACATGTAACCAGAATTGAGCGCACCTGGATCCTCGCAATATGTATTGATGCATCTATCATAAAATCCAAATGCACATTGGCACGATCCAGTTGACTGTTGGAAATTAGCCTGGCCTCCACACATGAGATTCGTAGGACAACTACCACTGCTTATATAATATCCTTGAAATACAGTAGAAACACTCAGTGTGAAATTAGCGAATGTTGGTGATATATAAACTACTCCAGCAGTAGAAGATGATCTCACCCCACAGCCAGATGCATAAGTTGATAACGAATAACCGTACGCGAATGGATCATTAGCTCCTGTACACGGCACATAACTCACACCATATGAATCATATGCTGTATAATCATCATATTCCAAACTGGATGATTCAGATGCAATTAATTGAACCGAATCTTGCTTGTAAAAACTACCTGCTGGTGCTAAAGTTGATCCACCAGAGCAACCTCCTCCTCCACCACCGCGTGGTAATATAGCACCGTTTACATCGGATCCTACTCCTCCTTTGCCAGATGTTGCCGCAATGGTAGAACCAGACAAAATACACGCAGTTCCATTTGTAGTAGTTACATTTGATGCACTGATTCCATTTACAAACACGAGACCTGATGTTGGTTGACCGCTACACCATGCTCCGCCAGTCCCACCCGCTGCATTGATATACATCGTATAAGCACTATTGTTCCTTAGGTAAATGACGGAATGTTGTCCACCTGATCCAATGTTACAATAACTTGATACAACAGAAGAAGATGCACCACCACACCCACCTGTATTTGCAGTGCATGATGGTGTGTTTATGTTCCCATGATTAGCAACCCCCCCTGCTTTACCAGCGGTGACATCATACACATCGCCTTGTCTCATATTGATTAATGCAGACATATATGCACCATTGCCACCGGCTACGCCCCCTACAGCTCCACCTCCTGGCCCACCCGATGCACCCCATAAACTCACTAGATATGTTCCATTGAGTGGAGCAACGAAACCAACTGAACTGCTACTAGTAAATCGCTTACCGCATGCAGCTTGTTGGTTTGCTGGTATTGTAGGGTAATTACAAATTGGAAAGTTGTTCCATCCAATTGGGCATTGATAATTTCCCAGTCCAGCGTAAAGATACGGTTGATTACATAATGCACCATAAAAGGATGGCTGGCCACCACCACTACTCCAGCCATCATAGTAAAACTGAGATACACCACAAATACATGTGAAATACGGTGCCGTCAATTGAGGAACACACACCCCATTGTTCTGACACGGACACACGTCGTTGTAATACAACTGAACACCAGTTGGATTAAAAGTACCATAGTCGATGTTTGTCAAATACGATCGATCACACATTTCTATCATGACACTCAGTGGCATTTGATACATAGCTTGTTGATGTACTTCAAATGTAGGATTACCAGTATTCAACGAATCAGCAGGATTTTTGATGTAATATCGAAAGGTGCCGTCAGCAGTCCATGTCAATAAAAATTGTTTTGTTGAATTGAATAAACCTAAACTAGTCAATACTGGTACTTGTGATACAGGATCCAAACTCATAGCATACACTAAATTATTGACGAACTGAAATCCATATTCTAAATTCCATGTGTTTGGATCAGAGCCAGGCATACCCATTCCAATGGTAAGAGGTCTCACTGGTGCTTTCCCATTTGCCATGTTCAAATGAAACGATAAATACGTGTTGCTACTAGAAGTAAAATTTTGTTGACTGAAAATGAATGTACTGCAAACAGTCGCATTTCTGCTTGTAATCGAATTACTAGAAGGAAACAAGGCAGATGCCATATCAGCACCATCCATTGATTCGGTATTCCATGTTAATGGCATCAATGTTGTAAACATCAACGATTGACCATTCGTGGATTGTATTGTTGAAAACAAAAGAAGAAAAAGAAAAAGAAAGAACAACCAACCCATGTTTTTGTATCGAGCTGGTTGTATATTAATTCGTAATTCGGATACAATGTCGTTATAATAAAACAGTATTTTCTTTTCGTATTTGATTTAAAAAACAGAAAAAAAAAACATGGATTCGTCAACAGAGGATATAGAGGCACAAATTAGCAATACACTCACTCAAATAGGGTTCATCCGAACTCGTTTGTTGTTGAGAAAAGCATCCAAGTTGACTAAACTACAAAAGATCGTCTATTCGACTGATTTATTCTTGGAACTCCAAGCATTAGAAATCGAAGAACGCGACCTCGATAATCCTCCTCCTCCTCTTCAGCCAGCAGCACAAGCATTGATACCATATCCTGTATTACCACCATTGACTGGTTCTAACTCTACATCCGAAGTAGGTCCTTATCCCCCACCGTCGTTGCATATACAACAATACAACAACCGAGCCGATGCTGCTAGAATACAAGAAGAAGACCAAGGTGGTGACGACATACAACAATTCAATGAAGTTCCTCTCGATTTGGATTTTGCATCGTCGTCGTCGTCTTCTTCTTCTTCTTCTTCTACACCAGTCGTTACAACAACGAGACAGAGAGCTCATCCTTATACAAGACCAAAACAACAACCGAAGCAACGAACTGCGATAACCATAGATGATGATGATGACGACGATGAATGGCCAAGCGCGCCCAAAGATTACTCGAAAGAAGATGCAAAACAAGAAAAATACAAATAAAGCTCATACTGGTCACATACACAACAGCAGCCTGTGTGCACAACACAACACAACACAACACAAACACCATAAACAAACAAAATAAATAAATAAGAATGATTTTCGATTCGATTTCGTTTTCTGTTTACTGTAGCCATATTGAGTCAACGAAGCATTTAAGTATCAAAGAAGTAGACACGAAAATACAATTATCAATCGAGCATGGATCCGATGAACAACGCAGTGTCATTGTGTCGAGGTTGCGTATTCTGAATGACATCAAGACTAAGATAGATACACTTCGCATATACGTGATGGAGCGGATGGTTGGAGAACAAGCGGTTTTGTGTATGCGTGCCTGTTGGGGCTCTTATCGATTTCATCAAGACGCAACAATCGAGACAGCGAAGCTGTTAAAGAAATGCTGCTTTACAGGAGTGAAGTTAAAAGAAGATCAATTACGTCGCGGTGCATTCCTGTCGAGTTCTGGTGCTACTACCGCTGTCGCTAGTGATAATATAACAAGCGAAGACTCATCGCTGGTTCTAAGTGGATTGTTCGCATTTCATCACAAATGGATGCCGTTCGTGAAAGCGGTTATGTTAGTGAGTCTGTCACAAGAATACATTAAAATAACACCCATTGAAAAACAATCCATGCTGCGAGATAATATAAACAACGCAGTTGTCTATATCAAGAACACCGCTGTTCTGATATACAACAATCAATCCCGTTTGCTATCGAATCCACCAAATCCGGTTTGTGCATAGCCATTGTTATTGTTGCTACCAAAGCTATATGCACGATTGCTCTGCTGGCTGCTTATAACGCTAGCGACGTCTTCGTTGATCATACCAGCCATACCAGCAAACGATCGTTCTTTCCTTCGTTTGTCTGTATCTCTGCCGTGACGCTTGTATATTGTGTAAAACTCGGTCCACAGCATCATCAACACACACGCATACGTACCGATAGATCTAGCTATGTGCAACCACGGAGTGTGTTTGGGGTGTGTAACCACCGAGTCTTCCACTAAGTAAAGTACTAATTTTTCACCGATTTCCGAATAGGTCAACAACGAACTTTCGTTCGAGACTGCTGAATTAACCAATTGATTCGTTTGTATTATATGCTGTTGTGTTGAATACAACCTCACAGCAGCAGCAGTAGAATTGCTGATAGAACACTGTCGACATACAAATATATCTTGTGATGTAACCTCACATGAACTACATCCATACGGCGGCAATGTGACAGATGCAACTGCATTGCGATGTACCACCGACGGCATATCACTCCATACTTTGTACTGCAATTGACTGACATTTGACCATAACCAAGTCCACATAAACACACACATCAATCGAGACACTGCTTTTACGATATCAAATACCATTTTTGTTGTTGTTGTTGTTGTTGATCTGTGGTGTGCAAAACAAACTTATATACAAGCAGATGAATGTATACACGCGAAGAAGTTCGTTGGTTTCGACTCTTCGTGTCCATCATATTCTTCGTACAAGCAGTCATACAAACAATACTATACGGATTCCACGATATCCAATTGCTATGGGTTGCTGTCGTTGTAGTGTCTGTAGGGCTATGGCTTCTGGAAACCATTATAACAGCGATCATCGATCTCGGCTCTCCATACAAAAAAACAAATACGACGACGATGATACTGCCAACGGTATACCAAAATCTTGGTGGTTCTGCTGATGATGATGATTACAATCACAAGAGATCAGTGGTAGCAAATTTTCGCTTTACTAATATGGCAGTTATAAGACCGAGTATGCGAGCTCGAAATGTACGTTAAATTTTTTTCATTTTCGTGTGTACGCAGTATTAATGAAATCATTACGATAATACACTCTCTCAAATATCCTGCATTCTTCGTCGACGCATACAAAATCGGCTTCGTTTGCGGCATGACTTTTATGAAGTTCACGTTTTCTCGTTTCATGCAATTTGACTTTATTATCCAACTCATTTTCCAGTTGATTGTATTCGATTATAGCACCTTTGTGCTTATCCACCGCATTCCAGTACAGACCAGACTGAAATGTGCCAGCAAAAGCAATGATTGCATTTAGCGCAAATAGCTTTGGATTGCTATGATACGAAATATCAACAACGTTGAATAAACCATAGCCACCAAGTGCTATAAACGATGCTGATAATCCACCTTGGATATAAGTCTGTCTTTTGTGATACTGGATCTTTTGAGCGATACCATTTTTCAATATCGCATGTTTAGCAGCGTTGACAGCACTGATAGAATTTGAAAGAGGTGGACCACTCATTGTTAATGATACAACGAAACTTGTGTGTGTGTGTGTGTGTGTGTGTATGCTTGTGTATACAAACAGTATTTGGCCGAGACAATAAGCTGTCAATTACGTGTGTATAAGGTGTTAGTTTATTCTTGAGACGCTGAAAATTCTTCCGCCTCTTTGATCAAGTCATCTTGTGATGGTGCTTGTGGGTCAGCCAATGAATCCCAACCATCTCCAGCATCCATTGTTTGTTTGGTTGGTAAATCATCATCGTATTCGATTTGTTTCACAGCCTCTGATTCAGGTTGTGGTTGTGGAGGTGGGGGTGGCGGAGGTGGCAGCGGAGTCTGTTTAACTTTAGCTTGGATTGGCTGCTTAGCTACAGGCATGATGAATTCACACAGTCTGCAGTTCTTTTCGGATACAGGCATCAGTATATCACATAGAGGACATTTCCAGTGTGTCAGAGGACCATTTGGTGTAGCTGAAACCACAACAGTAGGTCCAGCCGGAGCATTCTTTGTGATAGTAACAGCTCCTCTGCCAGGTAGCGGCATCATTTTTATCTTCGCTTCGATAGGAGCACGAAAGCTATCGTGTATGTATGGGAGCATCAATGCGATATCGTTCATCTGTTTTCCCAATCTAGCTTTAGCAGCATTGAATGGAGCCATTGGATCAGGATCACTCTTTGTCATCTCATAGATATCTCTCAGTGGATTGAGCACTTTCATCATGTTACGCTGTAATACCTCAGGGGCAGTAGCAGCAGCTAATTGTTGAACAGCAGGCATGAATATGTTCTGTATGATTTTGTTGTCGTGTAAGAACGCACAGTTGACGTTTATCTTTGGTGGTAACGACGAAGTAGATACAGCTACTTTTGCTGCTGCTGCTGCTGCTGCTGCTCCTGTTGTTGTTGACTTTGAAGCTGTTGTTACAGAAGAGGAGGAAGAAGAAGAAGAAGAAGAAGATTTAGATTTCATTTCTTTGAGTTTATCGATTCGCTTTTGGTATATTTGGTGAACAGTGTATACACGGAACGACGGGTTGGTTGTTTCAGTAGCAGCATCAAATCGACCGTTGTTGTATTGCATCAAGTCTCTCATCCACGCCGTATAGTTTTCACCTGTTTTGGACTTAACACAGTTTTCACGGTAGACAGTCTCGACGATTTTAGCAGATTCGACAGATAAGGGGAGAGGTGGTTCATCTCCATTGGCAGACAAGAAGAATGCCTTGAAATTGGGAATTCGCAGTGTGTGCTCAACACCTTGATCATCTTTACGCTTCACTTCTTCGATAGGTCTTGTTGAATTGAACAGCGTACTGATGTGTTCCACTGTGTGTGTTTTACTCTCTTTGATATAAGCATTCGATGGGATGGACGGGAAATCAACTGTTTTACCGAGATGTGCAATGATATAGATGTTTTTACCTACTTTGATAGCCTCGCCTTGTCGATATGGACCGCTGGGATTCAACGACAATACGGGTTTCATATTCACGAATGTTTCATATGCCAATAAATGATCACCTGTTGCATCGATTTTAGGCTGTTTCGCAGTCTTTGTTGTCTTAGCTGCTGTTGCTGCCGCAGCAGCCTTGGATGATGATGCTTTAGGTACAACCATTAACGTAGTTTGAACCATTGATTTCTTAGCGCTTGATGACGACGAAGTAGAAGGACGTTCAAGTAGAGGAGGAGCCATCTCCAAGAAAGCATTGTTCTGATCTTGTATTTGATCCTCTTCTGATGCTGATGCTGCTGCTGCTTGTTTCTTCAATTTCTTTTTTTTGCGACGTCTTGCTTCTTCTGCTTCACGTGCTATTCTATCTTCCTCGTCTTCTTCGCTTTCGTCCCCAGCTTCGCTTTCTGTTTCGACAGCGCGTTTCTTATTCTTTAAGCGTTTGAAATTATTAATGACTTCACGATGTGTATTCTTAAGCACAGACATAGTGCGTTTTGTTGCTTCATCATCTTCTGCAATACGATGACTAGCAGTGATTTTATCAACAGCACGCTGTTCTGCATCATCATCTACTTCTTCATCTGCTACTACTACTTCTTCTTCGTCTTCTCCTCTTCCAGTGTCGCTAGCAACACCGCATTCACCGTTTGAATCCAGTTCATATTCATCTAGATCAGGATTATCTTCTTCTTGGTCATCATCATCGTCGTCATCATCATCTATTGTTTCTTCGATACCATTGTCAGCATGGTCGTCGGTAGGACCAGAGTCAGATTCTTCTGCGTCAGACTCATCTGCTTCTTCATCTACCAACTTACGAGATTTCTTGGAGTGTTTTCGTTTCAGCTTAGACATAGGCTTCTCGATTTTCTTCTTCTTGTTGCTAAACGATGATGATGATGTATGCTTCTTTCTGTTGTTACCACCTTCTCTTGACATCATCTTCTCGATGTCATCTTCGGTGAATTGATGCGACACGGTTGGTTCTTTTTCGTCTGTTTCCATTTGATTGGACACCGATGATGATGTTTCAGTAGAAACAATAGCATCACCAAATAAATCAACAGTATCTGTCATATTCTTTTTTTTATGTGAGTGAGTGAGTGAGTGAGTAACGTTGGCTTAAGATCGAGAGTGAAATGAATATAACACGATGTGATAATTATACACATGACATGGCGCTGTTTTAACGTCGAGTTGCCGCATCTTTATGCGACACGCAATCGATTGACTGATGAGTCATTTTTTTGTTTTGTTTTATCCGTGACTCTACCAGTCATATTTTTTTTGCCGTAAATGCAAGGCAGCTGCCTAGCAAATCGAAAAAGTTCCACCCCTTGAAAAAAAAATCAGACTTAGGGAAAAATATTTTTTAAAAAGGTAAATTTTTAGGGGTCGTGTCAAGGCTGCCTTGCACTTTGTCAGAACTGCCTTACTTGAGTCACGCACTTTTATTCATCCGTGACTCTACCAGTCATAATATTTTGCCGTAAATGCAAGGCAGCTGCCTAGCAAGTGTACAGGCAGCCTTGACATGACCCTCAAAAAATTACCTTTTTAAAAAATATTTTTCCCCCAACCTCAAATTTTTTTCGAGGGGTGGAACTTTTTCGATTTGCAAGGCAGCTGCCCTGCAAGTACGGCAAAATATGACTCTACACAGTCACGGATAAATAATTTGCCGTGACTCTACACAGTCATATTTTACCGTAAATGCAGGGCAGCTGCCTTGCAAATTGAAAAAGTTCCACCCCTCGAAATTTTTTTGGGGTTTGGGGAAAAATATTTTTTAAAAAGGAAAAAAATTGGGGGTCATGTCGAGGCTGCCTATACACTTGCTAGGCAGCTGCCTTGCAGAGTCACGCACTTTTATTTATCCGTGACTGTATCCAGTCATATAGTCATGAAACGAAAAAGTGTTTCATTGTTCGTAGATAATAATAATAAATGTCTGACTCTGTCGTGATTAACATCCATCACTGTGGTGTATGCTCTCTCATACTGGATGGTTCAGAACAAAGCCGATGTTCCACTTGTTCGGGTTGTTTCAAGCCTTACTGTAGTGCTCATACGTCGTGGTATACGAATAACAAATACCGGATCACTGAAATATGTTCAAATTGTGAAGCAGCGCCGCATATTGATCTATGTGATAAATGTGCCTTTAGTTGTTCCTCTTATGTTGTTTGTCCGATTTGTCGTCATGCATCCTGTGGCTCCCACAGATGCTACGTCAGCAAATGTGATAAATGCAAGAGACTGGTTTGCAAAGATTGTTTATCTCATGATGATACAATTTGCGTTCAATGTCGTCAGTAAACCATTACTTTATTTATTTGTTTGTTTTGTTTTTTTAATTTAGATTTGAAATGTCATCTAATGTGATAAACATCGAACATTGTGGCAACTGTCAAAAAGTTCTCGATGGATATAATCGTCATTCTCGATGTGTTGACTGTAGTCTGTCGATGTGCGTGGATTGTATGAGTAGCTGCTTTATCTACTGTTATAAATTCCCTCGTAGACCACATCAATGTGATAGATGCAGACTGGGTCGGCTTGGAGAAACGTTACAAGAAGAACAACGATGTGGGAGCTGTGGGTGTGTCATGTGTTGGCCGTGTACTTTCTCGTGTAGTAGATGTGATAAAACAGTGTGTTTTTTATGCGAGAGAGTATGTGGTCGATGTGAACGCCATGCATGCGTTGGATGCACTGATTGGTCTTTGGAAACCAGCCGTTTTGTATGCTCTGTGCACTGTACCGATGTAAAAGACTAATCTTTTTGTGTTTTTTGTTTGTTGTTAAAATTCAGATGTCTTCTGATGTATTAATAATCAGAAATTGCGATCAATGTGATAATATCCTCGATGGTTATGAGCCATTCACACAGTGTGATTTCTGTGAACTCTACGTATGCATTCAGTGTATGCCATATTGTTTCCGTGAATCAACCGAAACGGTTCATCGATGCATGGCGTGTATGCTAGAATGTGATCAAATCAAAGAGTGTGGTAGATGTAATGAAGTGGTGTGTGTTTATTGTGCACTGGAATGCTACGTGTGCAAAGAAACGAGATGCGGTGATTGTATGATAGACTGTTTTAAGTGCGAGAAGTTGGTCTGTGCTGTATGCAGAATAATCGAATACGATAAGAATGACGACAGATACTACTTATGCGAAACATGCTTGGATCCAGATTATTAAACTTTTGTTTTTGTTTGTTTTTTTGTTTTGTTGTAACTTAGATTTTAAGTTTTTTAACAAAATGTCTTCGACTGTGTTAGTATACGAATCATGTGCTCTATGCAATGAATCCACGAATACCATCAATACATGTGTAGCATGTCGCAAATTGGTATGTGATGATTGCTATTCGTATTGTGATAAACGCAGTTCAACTGATCACAAATGCGATGAATGTGTTGAAGCAGCAGGTGTAGCGTTATTGGTGTGTGGTATGTCGCAAAGAAGAAGTATGCAGTGATTGTGCAACAGACTGTGTTGAATGTGATATTCATTGCTGTTCTTATTGTGCTGTTGACTGCAATGGTTCGTGCGAGAGGAAACACGGTGAATGCGCTCAATCGTGTCTGGGTTGCGGTGAAGTCATTTGCACTAAATGCAGCGAGGAATGTGCTGCGTGTGAGGACCTGATGTGTTGTAATAAATTGGTGTGTGTGTGTGTGAATGGATGCACAAACCCACCCAAAAAAGGACGCAGTCACCACGCTAACGTACGAAAATGACAAATAAAGTAATAATATTCAAACAGTGTGGTATATGTGAGCAATATACAACATCTCAAACTAAATGCGCAGAGTGTGGTGATATCACATGTGCTGATTGCTGCTCCAAGTGTGCGATGGCTGGAGTAGATCGATATGTTACACATGCTTGTATACGGTGTCGTGGGTACGAAGAAGATTCGCTCGTTGGTTGTGTATCATGCAGTCCTCGTACACACAATATATGCGAGTCGTGTGTCAAAAAATGTCTCTCGTGTTGGAGTCATTGCTGTGATACATGCGTAGCGTATTGCTGCAGTGAATCGAGGATGTGTGTTGGATGTGCATCAAAGTGTGAATGCTGCAGCGCTTATATCTGTGCGTATTGCTGTAGTTCGTGTAAATCATGCGGTGTGGGGCTATTCTGTGGGAATGATGAAGATTGCAACGATGTCGAAAAAGGTTGCAGTAAATGCAGGTCTTGATAAAAAAAATTAAATTATTTTACGATCGCATTCACAAATATAACAAGTGGCAGAATCACCATTGTTGAAGACATTGCAATTTTCACAAAGCCAATTGGGTTTTGGTTTTTGTTTGACGGATGCAGTAGAAACAGAGACTTCTTCCAATTCCAATGGTGCTTCTTCTTCTTCTTCTTCTTCTTCTTCCTCGTCAGCATCATCATCAGATGTATGTGACTGTGTATAGATTAATACTTTATCAGTTTCTACAGTGACACATTCTTCATCGTCGTCTAGTCCAATAGCTGGATCATATGTGATGAACCTAGATATACTATCATCGAATGCTAATGCTCTACCATCACCAAAGAAATTCAACACACACGTGTCGCAGAACACGAACGATTCACGCGAACCATTAGCCAGCTGACCAGATATAGCTGGAGTGATTGTGGATGGATCCTCTAAACAATGGATACACACACAACCTATACATTTATAACACTTTGGTGTGTTAGAAGGATCGACTTCGTTATCACATGCATCACAACAACATTTCCTGATTCTGATGCTTGGGGGAGGAGTCGATGTATGCTTTCGCTTCTTGACCTGTTGACTCATACGACGTCGTTGCTCTGCTAGTGATAGTTTATCAGATATCTTTGATGCATCTCGACGCATATCAACCAATGAAGGTGGTTTGTGATTCAACTCATCTTCTGGTCTGAACCCTAAACATTCACGACACATATCATTCTTGTTGTTAACTGTGTTCTCACATTCTTCACCGCGACATGGATATCTCACGTGCTTAATGCATTTATCACAATACGTTAGCATCGAAGTAACTTTTGTTTCACAACCAATGGAATCAGAACCATTATCAAAGTTACTGGCACACTGGTATGTTTTAGGTGTTACTTTAGCTGTTGCTGCCGCGGAGCTAGAGGGAGACGAAGGAGATGAGGATGATGAATCCGACCATGCAACAATGAGTTTGTTTCTAGCAGTGATTCGTGTTTCTTTGCATCGTTTACACATCGATGTAGCATTGTCTTGTATGTTTCCACAGTTGACTTTACAACAGATGCTGGGGTTGACATCATAATGCTTGAGTTGTCGGTTTGGTCTTTTCTTAGCGATGTTATCAATAGAAGCAGGTGCAGCGAAGTGTCTGAATAGAATTTTAAACAGAGGCATTCTAACGTTGAGTTCTTTGCTGTTATACGGTTTGAGTTGGAAATAGAGTCTACCATCTGCATCTGTTCGCAACTTGAGTAAATAGCCTTTGTATCGATTGATCACACACGATGTGCATATGTAGAACGACACAGAGTTAGCAGTGCATGTATGTTTATCAACACAAGTACACGAGGATGGATTGCACAGAGTTTGAATGCAGATAGCATGAGAGATAGCATCAGTATATTTTTTATCAACACATGAACCACACACACCTTGAGCACACAAATAACAGGTACGGAAACGACTGACGCCAGCACGAGCAAATTCGACACAACCAATACTACAACAACGCTTTGGTTTATCTGTATATTTATCACACGTAGGAGCATGATCGTTCACGAGACAACCAAGTTCAATACACTCACCACTGACAACAGACGATGACGACGATGATGACGATGATGATGATGATGATGATGATGATACCAGAGCTAATGGTTTGTATTTTGCATGAGCAGCACAAAATCCACCCTTGGAATCAACTAAAGTCAAACAATATACATTAGCACAAGCTGTGATATACACAAACACAAACATAAAACATAAGTATTCAATGGATTAATATAGTGTGTGTGTGTTGTTGTTGTTACTTGGTTTTGCTGATGATGATGATGATGATGATGATAGTGTTTTCTTCTTCTTTGGTAAGAGAGGGTTTGGGTTGATAACAGATTTACTCATATTTTGGATAGTTGGATAGAGGGATGGATGGATAATGAATTGAAAAATCAAGACACACGCACAATTTGAAAAAAAGGAGACCAGTCACGCACTTTATGTCACACAGGAGCAAAAAAGAGCTATCGGATAATTCGTGGCACAGTCAAGCGTTCATATAAATTATCCGACTCATGACTGACGCACTTTAAAGTCTCGGAGCAAAAAAGGAAAACTATGCTTTTTCAGCACTTCATTATCCATTTAACACCCAAACACCAAAACAACAACATGACAACATCCTCTTATGCTAGGTAATACAGCTACACTTATTCGATTTGATCTCATAAATTCATTCATTTGCTTGTTCTTTTTGTTCTTTTTGAAAAAAAAAAGCGCTACTGGTTATTGTGATTGGCAGCAATATCCAACCGATGCTGACTTGAAGCGTATATTCCTTTGTAAATACTACAAACAGCAGCGTGGCGCTATCTCTAACATCCAACTCAGCATATTGGTGTTTGATTTGAAGCCATCCAAGGTCAGTGCTATGATAGCATGGAAAACCAATGATCCACCACGAGAAGATGAGTTCGAAATTCAATGTGATTTGGTTCGTTTGTTAACAGATCGTGTCACTGCTGCTCACACATACAATTCCAAGAACGAACGTGAACCCATTGCTACACCTCGTGAAGTAGCTGTGTTATTTGGATTTGGTGACAATGATGAATTAATGAACAGAATAATGAAATGTCTTTCTTTGAACAACAACAAAACCAGAAATCGTATGAGAAAACCCCCACTCAATACTGCGACAACACACCACCACTACCACCACATTCGTAAACAACAGCAACCACCACCTCTTGTGCTGCCTCCTCCTGTCATTCCCATCGTTATGGCAACAGCTGCTGCAGCTGTTGACACAACAACAACAACAACAACAATACCCATACTTCGTGTGTTGCATACAAAAGCATTAGATGGTAATCGTCTGTTATACGAGCGTGCATGTGGTCTTGATCGTGATCAATTGGCTCTAGTCTATCAAACATCGGTTCAAAACATCACTGATTGTATGAAGCGTGAAGTACTGCGCAGATCTATGTTTACTGATGGTTACCCACTTGAATTCAAAGAGCGCGTGAGTCAGTTGTGCAATCTACCACCTGCTTTAAACGGTTATCGTATCGCGATGCTTAAGATCGAATATTCTCATACATACGATAATGATTACATCGAATCTATCGTGGAGCGGAATCTGCGACACGGACGCGAACTATTACAACGTGCTGGTATCGCATCGGTGTCAATGCACCCTGAACATGAACGCGTTAGAATGCAGAGTCTCAGTAGACATACGTATGTGAGTTCTTCGATCATGCTATCAGTTAGTCTGTTGCATCTGTTGCATCGAGTGCCAATGTCTGTGATCAATATGATATACGGTCACCGTTATGTGTTTTCAATGGAGGATATGCGAAGTTGTGTAAAAGACTACACGGTAGTAGAGTCCGTGGAGTTAGTGGCAAGTGGTAAACTGAAATACGCCCAGTTAAAAGATAACAATCATGCTCGTATCATCAGGCGTATATTAATGGATGGTTATCACTTCGTGTACATGTGTTATAGAATTACATCTCATCGACTCAAGATGCAAGAAGTAGATGCTTGGTTCCTTGATATATTGGATGAAACTCGTCGATCGTATCAAGTCGTGCATGCTAATGCTAGCTCAGCAGATGATGCTGCTGCAATAAGTTGTGTTGTGTGTATGAAGATGTTATTTGATAATCCACAGAATGTATTGTGTCGTGGTGCCACACCTGAATTATTCAAGTACAAACACAACATCGCCATGGTGGATCCCACCGTTCAAGTGGTACCAGCTGCACAGCTAGCAAGAATCGACACACTTACAACAGAAAACCTGCAACAAGCACTAGCATGCTTCACAGACTACAACAATTGCTGCTATACCCCATCAACCAATGGAATCAATTTAACACATCTCTATGAAGCTCAACGTGTTTATGATTCTGCTCCAGCACCAGCACAGGCTCCGGTTTCGCAGTTGATACACTCCTTATCATGCAGACAAGATGATCTGTATCAAACAATGCTGTCGTTTAAACCAGCAGTGCAGCTTCGCGAGTTCTTGACTGTTATCAGAAGTCATTATGTCACCATGTACAGGCACAACATATGTGATCATCCTGATGTGCGTTCACTGACAGACAAAGTCGTAGTCGATTTTCAATATAACATCATTGATCGCTATCAATTACAATCACACTTAAAACCACTAACGAAAGCAGATCTTATTCCATCAGAGGATATCGTAAAAATACACAGGCTTCATAATCACGGACTCAACTACGAAGCGATACATGCTGCTGCTATTGCTGGTTGCAACGAATCAAGCACGCTATTGCATCCTGGTATCACCATCGAGAACATGCGATTGCTTACACCCCCCTCTACCACGCTGATAGAACAGATATTCAATGCGATAAGAGAACGTGCTTCGCCTCATCAGTTGCTAGCATTGGTGTATCGCAGCCCTCACTACAAAGGTTCACCAACCAATAAAACCAACCACGAGTACAAGATGTATTCATCGATCGCGAGACAATTAGACATTGGTATAGCCACGCTGACACAATACACACCAGAGCGTATTACTTGTATACAAACACTACAAACAACCGCTGATCGAATTCGTGCTTATCTGGATACATTCGAGAAATCACCAACACATTATCCAACACATCGATGGGCGTTCATAGGTGGCTTTAGCAGTGGTGATCCTTCGTATAATCCACCAAGCTTGGATGTATTAATAGATGCAGATCCAAACAACAACCATGCAATCAATGTATTAAACAGAGTATACGAACAACGCGACGCAAAACGCAAAGCAGTAGCAGCAGCCGAAGTCATTGCAGATTTAACAACAACATCAACAGAGAAATTCGAACTCAGTGTGCACAGCTTAAAGTGTATATCAAATACAGTATCCAGATTTGCCAATACGTATGGCGAAGCATTGTACAAGACCAAAATAATCGAGGCAATGAGCGCCAATGTAGAAGATGCAGTCAATCAATTAGAAGAAGAAGTCATTAAACGTAAACGCATTTAATTTAATTTTGTTTGTTTATTCTGCAGAAATTACACCAATCACTTGTCGCATGACAGACTCTGCAAATAGGTCTATTTTTGCAGCCAGTGCACATAAAAAGACACCAGTAACACATTATAATAGAACACCTCGCACACTTAGACCAACCAGAACACGCTATACACGAATGAATCGAATCTTTATTTCGTGGATCTCTGGTGCATGAATAAAAGTGATCAGGGTATCCACTTTCATCACAATCGCAACATATATTTGTTGTTCTGTTGTCGTGTTGTTGTCCGCAGTATTTTATACCACATTCTATGATAGTTATGACACCTACATCGGATTTAGCCATTTATCTGTGTTTTGGTTCGGTATACAATATCGACAGCAACCTCCGCAAATAGAACTACAACCTTTACAGATGTATGACATACGGCACACAACACAGACAATAGTGCACTCCGTACATGCATTTATCCGGCAAACAATACACTTGTACATAATAGAGCAACCAATACACGAATGGTTGTTGTTGTTGTTTCGTGGATCTTTGGAGCAGGCATGAAAATGGTCAGGGCATCCACTACACTCGCATTCATGACATTTTAATATTGCTCTGCTGTCACATTGTTCCATGCAATCCTCTGCATCACATTGTACGATTGTTATGATGTCTGCATCTGGTTGAGTCATTTTTTTTTTGTTTTATCGCACAGCTAGCCACTAACCCAAAGCAAACTCCTGTTAAAACAGAACTGATTGGTTATATTATCTCTCTAGCTATCTCTATATCTGAACAACAACAAAAAGATGCAACAACAACAACAACCAACAACAACAGACGAAGATGTTACAGTATGTTGTTGTGTTTATCGATGTGTGAGTAAACAACGACGACAAAAGATACTGAAAAACATATGGCTGATATCGTTCATCTTTCAAATGGCGTGTCTGGTCAGCATGATACTTCCGTTCAGTATTTTTCTATTCTCAACATCAGCAGACTGTGACAAATTCCCATCAAGCTGTCGATCAGACGAAGATTTCTACCGTGTGACTCTAACTTATGTAATACTTAATTCATCCTTTGCTGCGTGGGGTGTAGGTAACGTAGTTGTATATCTTATACTATGCGACAGCGAGCATGTTGATACTACTACTGCGACTGACATACAACCGGAACCACAGGCACCACCTACACCAACTCAGTTTATGGAGACTAGTGAAACCGTAGCATACGCAGCTCTTTGCTGAATGTGACTCATAAGTCACGCTAAAAATTTTAAATGTCCTCAGCTGTGTAAAGTCACGCATCTTTTTTTTGTGTGTGGTTCGAGTTTCATAATCCAAAAAGATCGAAACATGTCTTCTTCTTCTTCTTCTTCTTCTTTTGTTGTTTATACTGCGACTGCTTCGCCTTTACGTAAGTTAGTGGAGATATCAACTGACTCCAAGTTAATCCTAGATGACGATAAACAATCCGTTGAGTTCAAAGCAGCTCGTGATTATTATACGACGCCAACAGGCAAAGGCTTTGTTGTTTATCAACATGCTCAAAAGATGCTACCTGAAACCGAAGTAGACTATGTGTTACAGATAGCTCCTGAAACAACTATGACTAAACCAGACTTGAGAAGTATGCTAGCATTAAACAGGCTGATAAATCGTATCTGTCATGCATGCGAATCAAAAGCCAATGTGAAGAAGATGTCTCGCTGTGTTCGTTGTAAGCTCGTGTATTACTGCAATCGTGAATGCCAGCAATCTGATTGGTATGCCCGTCATAAACAGTGGTGCTGCAACCAAGATGCTCCACTAGATGCTATACCGTTTAGACCTGCTGTTGCAAGAAAAGATAAAATAACAGGTGAGTGGTGTGGTTGGGATTCATCTGAACTAAAACCCATCAAACAGAGAATCCATGCAGAAACACACTCTGGTATTCGTACTCCAATGACCATGATAAAACCACCACTCAGAAGACGTGATTGGAATTCAGTAGAATCAAAGCAGCTATTGACTACCGTAGCAGATCAAATCCAGACTGGAATCACAGACTCAAAAGAGTTCACTGATGAGTTTTTGAAGTCGTGTTTTCCTAGTATGGATACAACAGATATGGCTAGAGAGTTGAATGCTGCATACGAAGCATCAAGTGGTAACACCACAAAAAAACCAATACACTAGAGCGAATGCTTCGAGTAACAAGACAGTTGCAGCATGCATGAAATTACAAAAGCCTGATATGCCAAAAGAATTATTTTAATCCGTATAAAGTTCATAATTGACTCTAATTTGTTTGATTTCAGCAATTGCTTCTTCTGCTCCAGGCTGAGGTATGATTTTATTGGTTCTGATGATAGCATCAAGAGATCTCCAAACAGGCCAACCCATACGTAGACGAACTTCTTTTTCTGCTAACCACCCATCATTGATCTGGTTTGTTTCGTTTGTTGCTGTATTTGATGTACTCATTGCACGAGATTCCTTTTGTTTTCAATGCTATAGCTGTTGGTACTGCTGTTGCAATATAATAATTTAAGTCTGGTAGACCACGGTGCTGGATATCAGTAACATACCAGTCGATGTTATTCTGTATAAGCCTGCTGTTTATCTCCATCTTCAGTCTATCAACAAATGAGCCTGATACACGCGCTTGTGATACGAGAATATCTACCTGGCATCGTATCTCGTTAGGGTTAGATGTCTTACCAGCTTCTTCGCTCAATAAGCATATAATGTGTTTGATTGTTGGTTCAGCATCATACACAAAGGTATCCTTCGAGAGGGAAGATTTTTCTCTCGTTATTCGATTCGCTACGTCAGCAGGGCTGGGGAAACACGTAAGTGCTGCTTTGTACCGAAGTCGGTATTCTGAATTCTGGACTTCGGGGTAGATGTCAAGTTCTCTGTTGTATGATGAAGACGACGAAGACGACGAAGATGAAGAACTTTTCATTCTTTATTGTTTAATCTGTTTATTTAGTTTCAATCGCGCACTTTTCCACAATTCCTCCACAGATGTGCCTATGTGTTGTACTATAAGTGGTATATCTCCTGTGTATACACCACTCTCCATTCTGGATACCACCAAAGCATGTGATAATCCGTCTACATCAATCATATAACGTGGTCTCTCTGTTATTTTATTGATGCCTGATCCATGTGTTAACTGGAATGTAATGCCTTTGGCTATCGCGATACCAGTTATTGTTTTCTTTAATGGATTATCCACAAGCGTGAAACTATCTTTCAGATCAGATATCGCAGCGGATGTGACTTGTTCAGTCATTTGTGTTGTTGTTGTCATCTATACATAATTGAGCACACAGCTGACAATAGATAAAATTAAGATGCATCTGGTGTTGATTGTCTACAGACATGGTATAACCACCCCCAGAAAAGATGGAGCCTGAACAAACACCACAGCAGATAGCGGATGAGTTGAATGCGGTGGCTCGAGAGATAACCGATTCGTCCACTGAACCACTTGACGAACAAGAGTTTATGCGTCGCTTGAATGTCGCGCTTGCTGGTAGAGGTATGAATGCTATTGTACATTTTGGAGTCGAGTTTATCTCGCGACATGCCGCTTATTGTGATTTATGCCACCCTGCTTTAACACAGGCTGATGCTACCGAGAGCAATATGATACAAGGTATTCGGTTAAAATGCACATCATGTGAGGATATAGATATATGCATGGATTGTGTAAACCACAAAGACTACCTCGTTCCATCCAGATGGAGTCACAAGCCAACCCATTCAACAGAGCATGTATTTGCACTGGTCGAAACAGTCGCACACACCAACGCAGTCAAGAATATTCACATCATCCCACCTGCTACTACGCGAAGTGACGAAATTAATTAATTTAATTGATTAAAGTGTCTTATTTCTTCTTCTGTCATTTGCAACTTGATAATTCTCATTCCGTCGACTTGCACTTCTTTGAGTATATTCGATACACACTCATCCGATGTCGGGGTACACGTCATTAAGAACACTGCGTGTGGATGCATTGATTTATACTTCTCCAGCAACCCAGCTTTCATGAATCCCACTTCATCGAATATCACCAAGCTTACGCTATCGTTGCCCTTGCTGTAAAATTCCTCTTTTTGATTGTTCGTATTTCGTGTTATTAACTGTGCACCATTCTTCAGTTTGAGCATGAACCGATTCTTTTTCAATACTCCGATATGAACCCCGACTGCATCCTCTACTCTCTGCGAGAAAGACAAAGCCGATCTCACTCCGGTTGTGTGTAATACTACAGTGCAACCATCATTATTGGACATCATAGCAGCTGCTGTCATTGCAGATAAATAAGACTTACCATGTCGTCTACCACTCTGTACCAAAACAGATTCTCTGTTTCCGATAATGCATTCGAATGCCTGACGCTGTGATCCATACAGCGAAGCCATCTATTGCAAAACATACACAGAGAGATAAAAAGATTTATTTATTTTTATACAAAAAATCACAGATCAACAGGATCTACATTAAGTCGCTTTATAAAGTCATCGTGTGATTCATCTGAATTGCTTGTATTCAATTGAGTCGATATCACCCACACTCCTTTATAGCAAGCGTCCCACGATGAATGGAATCCGTTGTGTGTGTATAAATGACCGACATACTTTATCAACTCTTTCAATGTATTGAATCGATGCGACACATACATGAAATGACTATCGTAAACATGTGACATAATAACTGCTTGTCTGATCTCCCAATTACCCGTGGTCTGAACACACTTGTGTGTGAAAGACTGCATACAACTGCTTCTACCATTGAAATGATGAGCTTCACACGCTGTCGAGTCTTCTTGTTGGTGTATCGATATATCGCATAATGGCTCTGTTGGCTTCTTGAATTCTATCATTGTTGTTGTTGTTTTATTGCTGAAATTCAGCTTGCGGCGCTTTGGGAGCTTTGGTATTGTTATCATCTTTGTTTTTTGTTTTTTGTTAACAGAATAACAACATACTTCACATACTTCAAATTGAGTTATATCACAACCACATTTAGCATCGTTATTCATATTCTGTTAACAAAAAAAGAAATGCCACCACCAACATTCGGTGAGTTGATGTGGGCGCACATATGTATCGTGTGTGAAATGTATAGCTTCGCGACTGATTTGATACCGATAGATTTGATAAACCACGGTGTAAGGGCTGCTGTTTATGTGAAAGAGAGGTCTGCTTGAATTTTGATTAAACGAGAAACCGATTCATGTAAGTGCGTGACTCTACTGAGTCGGATATATATAAATTAAAAAAAAGTTGCGCAGTCATAAAGTCTTAAGAGTCACGCAACTTTTTTTATACCGTATTTAATTTTTTTTGATCAGATCATACTTCAAGTTTAACAACAAGCATGTCATCGTCTTCGTCATCCACTTCTGGTATATCACTGGATTTTAGTAAATTCAACGACCTGCCAGATCCTCCGTCTGTTGATCTCCGCAGATATAATCACATCAATGGTCTCGTGTCGCGAACATGGTCCGATGCTGCTGCTGCTATCAAAAAAGCTGACGTGTTGCGCGTGTTCTCCGTTGATGTATTAGTCAACGAAGAATCATTTGGTTATTACGATACATGGAAGAATACGATGAACCGATTGTTCGAGCACAAAGCTCGAGGATGGATGGTGACTACTTTTAAAGAAGGGCCTGTGCTTTCAGGAGGTGACTACGATGACGAACACAACTATCGTTATTGGACCGTTAGCTTCGTTCACAACAACAAACCGAAGTCATCTCCAGCAAAATTAGCTTCGTGGACTGTGTTTATTGCTAGCTTGAAGCCAGATGAAATACCACAACCCCAAAGTGGATTAACAGAAGCTCAGCTGTTAGAAGATAATCCAGTTGAAACAGAGGAACAAAAAGAACAACACCGTGAATGGTGTGCTAGAATCGAAAATTGTGCACGCAAGATGGTAGCATCAATGGATAATATATACACACAGAGTGTATGCGATGAATTAGTCGCGGATAATCCATGGATTGAGGAGATGGTGATATACTACCATGAATCTGGGATGTCGACTGACGCATACAACGAATATTTAAATGATCAAAGCGATCACAGTTGTCATGATGATTAATTTATTCAGTGTAAAAAACTAACCATTTCTCACTCTCTGTCTTATGTATGTGTGTTTATCAGTTCGAAATGTCTTCTTCTTCTTCTTCTTCTTCTTCTTCGATGGCGTTGATAGACCTAGCTAAATTCACAGATCTTCCTGATCCTTCTTCTATACGAAAGAGTCTTATCGATGAACACCTCACTGGACTTGTTTCGAGATCATGGTCTGAATGCACAGGCTTGATCAAAAAAGCAGAACATAACGGTGTGTTCAATGCCATTATATCCTTAAACGAAGAGTCGTTTGTTTACTACCACGTGTGGAAAAATACGATGACCAAATTGTTTGAGCACAAAGCAAAAGGATGGAAGGTGCTTGGCTTTGACGAAGGAGTTGTAAGAAACAATCTTGGATATGATGGAGAACACAATTACAGACATTGGACAATTCGATTTGTAAGCAAAGAAAACCAAACCGCCGTTTAAAATTAAACCGAATAAAAAAAACATGAATTCAATCGACATGAAAGCGATACAGTATGGAGCGTGTCAATCCGTCAACGCATACTACCGAAGTGAATTGAACGAGATGATCGCAGCTGAACTGGATCAATTAGATCGATATTACACTGGAGTCGATGCGTCTTATATGGGTTCGAAAATCCAACAAGAAATACACGATTGCTACGACACAGCAAAACAGAAAAGACTCGCCGAGTCAATCGATGAGACCACACCTGATACTGATAAAGATAAGCTGCATTTCAGAATCTCGTCATCAGAGAATCTACCATCTGGTCATTCAGAGCGTATGATTCTATACAAAGCCAATTTGGTTGTGATCAGAAAGCAGGTGTGTGAAGTATTAGAAAAATACTGTGTTGTTGATCGCAATAGATACGGACACAAAACACCTTCTGGTAGTTACGATATGGCTTCTTCTTCTTCGTCGTCAACACTACGACATCCTCGCATTCTTGTTACTCTTGCTAACTGTGGGAAGGGTGGTTATTCATTCGATCGTGATCTAGAGATCAATGTTAAGTCTTATATCAAGGAAGTGATTACTGCCAACAAAGCGATAACAGAATCTGTGTTTGGTCGTACCGAGAAATCGTTGTTTGGGTGTAGCTCTACTGTTGATACGGTTATCAAAATCAATTCTGTGTGGGATACAGAGATAATTGATTCGTTCAAGTCGCTAGCAAGAGAGTTACAAAGCTCTATTGAAATCAGTCGTATTTCAGGATACGTGGAAGTTGTCATATCATCCAAAGTGTTACCAGAAGATAGTTCGATTAAACTCAGCGTATGTATTCATTTTAATACTCCTGTTCCTCGTGAGTTTGATGGAATACATATTCTCGAAGAAGCGAGTCGTATTCCTAGAGAAGTGTTCGATGAAGTCATGAAACCACTTTTATCAATATCATCAACAACATCATCATCGCCACCAGCAACAGTCGATTGTCCTCATTCTTCGTTTGATCCATCCACTGCTTTATGCATCCAGTGTGGTGAGCATAAACACCGTGCATTGGTTGGTGCATACGAACGTTCTCTGAAATTCTATATCAACACTTTCTTATCACCAATGAAACAAATACAGATCCACTTCGTTCCGGTTGCACCCAGTGGACCCCACACTGGTTCGTTGAAATGCAGACACGACATAGGTGTGACAGCAGACACATCGTTAGACTACGACACCCACATAAAACCACAGCTTCAAGAGATCGCTATATGTTTAGAGGAATACATCACAAAACGCAGAGTGACTGGCTTAGTTGAGATTGGCATCACCATCGAAGCAGACCCAGCAGACAAACCAGAACTCATCATGGTCAGAGCGGCGATACGTCATGCATACAAAGATGTTGAAATAGCTCGTTTAATCGCAAAGATAGATGCCGGGTTGTGTGATAACGATGAAGGTATGAGATTGGTTAAATGTGATGTCGATCGAGTTCCTCGTCACGTCATACTGTTCGATGAGACCACACCTGATACTGATAAAGATAAGCTGCATTTCAGAATCTCGTCATCAGAGAATCTACCATCTGGTCATTATAAACATCATGGCAATGCGCTGTTTTATCATCGCGACGAACGCACATCGGTCCATGTCGAAAACGAGAATCTACAAGTTAGACAAATAGTAAACGCCACACAGATGTGTATGTTGAACGATTGTGGTAAATCCGACACTATCGCGTACACTATCACATACACACCAAATTATTACATGAAAATCGAAGGCGTAGATATTGTGTGCATTACAATAGCTTATTACTCTCTTGCTGAATACAAAAATAATCACATCAAGCACGCGCTACCATCGACAGTTCCAGATTCTGATTCAGATGATGACGAAGATGACGATATGTCAGGACTTGAGCACACAGGATTAGAGGGATTCAAGAAGAAGTGGGCTCCTCTTCAATCCATGCCATCTAAAGCTAGTTTTGATGTGACAGAATCCATCAAAAAAGCAGCTATCGTATTCATGTCTGTGATTTCAGCTTATGGCATGAATTCAGAGGATTTTAAGTGGGTGGAAAACAACCTAGATGCATGTGTGTTGACAGCCATCAACGGAGCGAGTCGATCAATTGCTGAACGCGAAGCGTTTGATTCTAAAAAAACTCGCGACTAAAAAGAACAATGAGTTTTTTCTCCGACGAACACAAAGCAAACATAAATAAAACAAACGCGTTTCGCCACACATACGATGTCGAATTTCATGGTAATGCGTGGTATTTGCGACACACGGATAAAATCGAATCACAGTTCATGCGTACAATAGAAGCGATACAAGCTATCCAGACACACATAGAAATAATACCACCGCTACCCAGACCACAGATTGACCAAGTTCTCGTCGATCTACACCGTAAAGTGAATCATTTGTATAGCTCGGTATCAGCGCTGGTGGATAGTGGTATATTATTGGTCGACAAGCTGCATGCCGCTCCATATGTACCAGAAGTGATTGAAATACCAGGCATATCGGATTTAATACTTTCTTATTTATCCATTCACCCGATAAAATAAATTTAAAAAAAAAATGAATTCTGTAATTGTTGTAGGTTTATGTGGTAATACATCGTGTCTGTCTAAACTAAGCACAGAAGACAGCACGCTTCATAAATGCCGCTCGTGTGGAGTGTATGTCTGTTGGCACTGTAACCGACTTGATCACTGCCCTACGTGTATAAACCACATAACAGCTGAATGTGATATATGTCACGACGACACCAACGCGTTGAACGTCATGAGCGAATGTGCTGATAAATGTGGATTGCTTTATTGTCACGGCAGAGGCTGCTTCGGTTATTGTCTGACATGTGGTAACATCAAATGTGCCAAGTGTGGTAGTTATTGTGCCAGTGAGCTATCTCACACCGTGTATATCTCCGGGATAAAACTTGGTACTTACCGAATAAAAAAAGAATGTCAGAATCAGTAGTGATGATTGGAGTTTGTGAACGAGGCGGTTCATGTTGGCTAAAAACACGAGAGGCACACTATGTGTATAAATGCGGTTACTGTAAGAGGAATGTAGGTCGTTGCTGTATGAATACATTTAAAGATATCCCATACTGTCTGGATTGCCAAAGGGTGTTGTTTGTGAAATGCGATAGCTGTAGAAAAACACCAAGTATGTACGACGCATCGGAGTGTCGATATTGTGATGCTGTATACTGCAGTGTCTCGAATCAGTGTTTCGATTGGTGTCGAATAGACGGACTCATGTGTAAAGCTTGTGGTGTAAAACGTGGAGCAACAACCTAAATGCAGTTGACTGAATTCATGATCTTGGTGTTTGGATGTTCTGGGATCGCGTGGTTTATTGCTTTATGGTATTCTCGGTATCATGGCATATCCGAAGCAACAACAACAACAACAAAAAGACGTACGATAATAATACGAGAAGAGCTGAAACAACACGATGAAGACATATCACACGAGTTAGGACAATTAAGATCCACTCTACTCGAAGAAGATCCAATAACAATATAAATAATTTTTTTCTTTCGTTTGTTAAGAAGAAAAAAAAAAAATGAATTGCAGTACTGCGTGTTCCGGTGATGTGTGTATACCATCTAATTTCTTCGATACAATGGCGATGGATAGTCATTTCTTTTCCGGTGCTTTCGCGATACTCGGTATTGTTGTGTTCTTGAGGTGGTGGCTTCATCCAAAGTATGCATTGCTAGCAGCTGTTATCGTGTGGACTACGTTCGCAGCAGCTAAAGAGTTTTGGTACGATGAAGACTATGAGAATTCAACTGAGAGAGGATCTTCGTGGCTGGACTTTGGTGTGTATATGACAGGAGCTGTAGTCGGCGGTTTACTATCTATTATGATATGGCCAGAGTTTGACAGCAATATCATTTACTCCGTACATGGCTATCGACTCAACTAACCTGGTTTATATTCAATGTGTCTATTGCCACAAAGCAGTTGGTTATACACAGGGACATCCATGTACCGAATGTAAAACTATATTTTGTGTTTGGTGTACATCTGGGTGTCCGTGTGGTATTGGTGGATGTTGTTTTGACGACGATTCGTGCTATACTTGCTGGATATGCGTGAATCGGTTTTGCTCAAGTGACAAACACCCACCTAGCTCAGTGGCCCGCCACGCATGCAAAGACTGCAGGCCTCGCATAAAGAAGACGAAGACGAAGAACAAAAATAAAATTAAAATTTAAACTCTGATTCAAGCTTTTTGAATGTCGCATACGCTTTGTGTACCGAGTGATACTCGTTGAATATATTGTAGTTCCAATGCAAGTTGAATTCCAGTAAAAGGCTCCACCTCAAGAATTTGTCCATCTCTTCTTTCGTTGGTATTAATTTATCCAATGTGTCGAGTTTGCTGCTGCTTTTGATTTTCTTCCGGGTCTCCTTCATATGCTTCGCGTCGCTCTTACCTTTCAAGCCGTTCACCACAACGGATAGCTTCTGTTTCACAGCTGCTGTTAGATCTATATCGTGACATGCGTCGATGTAACTCTCGGATAACAATTGCTTTGCGTGAGTCATTTTATTCGGATTCGCGTAAAGGTTGTTTTGATACACGGTTTATGTATCGGCTTTCGTCTATCCAAGTCTACCTTTTTATTGTTATTGCGAGAACGAGGTGTGCCGTATACATGAGCCTTATGCCATCGCTTCATCACAGTCTTCTGGATGTCTCTGAAATAATTATACGGTAATTCATAAGGAGGAAAGCCCAGAGGGGTGATAGAATAAAATTCACGCATTGGCGGTTCTCTTATAAAAGCTACACCTGATCTGAAATACTCAACTGGTATCGGAGGAGGACCACCACCATCTCTTGTATACACCAAGTCTCCTTGCATACACCTATGCTCAACACTATCATGGTCTCCTTCGTCTTCTCTGCTGAATTGTATTAATTGTACTGTAGACATCCAATACAATCTGTTGCTGTGTTTTATTCTGTATCAAAATATATACAGAGAATAATAATAATAACAACAACAAAGATGCAGAGATCAGCTTTGTATCCGAATCTATCCAGTTCTGGAATCCCTATAAAACCATCCATATCCGTGGCAGATGCTAATGGCCGCGTGCTATACCAAGATCCATCACCGAATATCCCAAGTCTGGATGTAGATGCAGAGATCAGAAGAGAAAGATCGCAAGCCGCTGCGTCTGTCGATATACCGGGTCTTATGCAATACCAAGAAGAACAACGACTGAGACAAAAACGAGAATACGACGCACACCCGATGAGAGAACACGAAAAGCGAATCAAACAATACATATCACGCCGTAGAAGCTACAGTGAAAACAACAACAAACAAGAACTAGAACTCGTTATTGATTACTTTAATTCGGAGCTTGCATCGCCACAAGCGTCTAAAGCAGACAAACATGTTATCATGAATGCACTGGCGCATCTTAACATACCAGTAGTGATCGAAAAATACACCGGGGCATCACCGAGTCTGCGATCTGATATGAGAGTGTTTGCAGAGGGATTTCGCTCTAGTGTTTCACGTGATGCAGAAAATCGTGCTATTGAAGTTAAGTTCCTAACAGAAAGAAAAACATTCCTCGTTCAAATACTCAAATCAACTCGTGATCTATTAGAGCGGCAAGATCCACTCTACAGACACAGAGAAATCAATGTCTTGCAAACACATATACAAGAATACAAACAACAACTATACGACGTTGAAATATACGCGCTTGCTACCAACTCTGGATCTCTGATTGCTGCTGCAGCAGCGACGAACAAAAAGATAGTGCCACCGGAGATATACGAACAAATAGACCAGACGTTAGCAACACCAGAGTTCAGACATGATACAGACTACCTAGAATTCATCGATAATATCGGAATGGACCCAGATGATATAGCCTATAAAATACAGAAACACCAAGCTTCTATTTCTCGCGAAATGAAAAAAAAAGAAGAAGAGAGTGTCCAAATGCGAAACATACGCTTATCGTTAATGCAGGCTTCATTGTTAGCTGATTCTGGTGTGTTTGATCGGTATGCACTGTATGTGTCGTTTGGTCGTTATGTTGATGTAGTATATTCACACAGTGCAGCAATAAGCGACTCGATGCTTTCCTATGTGTTGCAACCCATGCAGTGGATGCAGATAGGAGATATTGGATCTACTCAGATCAGTGATGTATTCAGGGGTTACTTGGATAACCCGTTTGGGTTGTATGAAACAAGGCTTGCGTATATTCAACGAAATGTGTACTCGGATGTGAGGAAACACAAAGCAATAGGTGCAGATTGGGAGATCTACCGAGGCGAACCACTATCACAAAAAGAACGCATCTTCATGAATATCGTAACACCAACAAAAGGCCAGACTATCGCAGAGCCAACCCCTACACAAAAACAGCGAATCCGAGAATACACAACAAAAACAGGCTTTACACCAAACAAAGATGTAACGTCCAATAATCGCTACCACGGATACGACTACAAGAAATCAGGAGAACAAGGTGGATTTGATATCAGTAGTTACTCTGCCTTCTATACACTACGAAAAGAATACATGGATGCGGTTGATCTATACATATACGCAGGTCGTGGTCAACTGAATGGAGCATCACTGAATGAGTTTCTATCTCAATTCCCCGAAGAAATATCATACTCTCTAGGCTATAAACAAGCATCGATACAAGAAGCACAGATACCAGACTCAGGTAGCAATGGATGGTCATTCGGGGGTATTTGGTGATTACATCATGAATCCAATAACAACATCAGCACTCAACGTATATGTTCCCTCATACGGATTGATATTCAAAGTTAAACCGGTATGGAAACTGAGATGGGGGATGACTCTACCAGTCATATTTAATTATCCGTGTAAGGCAGCTGCCTCGCAAATCAAAAAAGTTGAACCCCTCCAAAAAAATTTGGCCTAGAGTAAAAATATTTTTTCAAAAAGGTCGAAATTTTAGTGCCGTAACAAGACTGCCTTGCATTTTGTCAAAGTTACCTCACGCTAAGATTTTTTTTTTTTTTTTTTTTTTTTTTTTTTTAAAAATTATTATT
>Ga0302197_10000314_pt1 | contig 48659 bp, 39 predicted proteins | sample II_Bog_N2_1_FD_193526 | JGI IMG/M metagenome (GOLD analysis project Ga0302197, IMG submission 193526) | Peat permafrost microbial communities from Stordalen Mire near Abisko, Sweden - II_Bog_N2_1 | ecosystem: Environmental > Terrestrial > Soil > Wetlands > Peat | place: Sweden: Abisko... | reverse complement strand
ACGTGGTGTTTCGTCGGCGGATGGAGCATAGGTTGACGGCGGTGTTCTGCTTCGCATTTGCGCTCGGCATTTACGCTGATGCGCATAGTCAGCAGGCTAGTGGTCCAAACTCGCAGCCGCCTGCAGACACAAGCATCGATGAGTTGCCCGACGCCCCGCAGCCGCAGTCCCAGCAGCCGGCCCAGATCGGCGTTACAGATTCCATAACCCTGCGCGGCACACCGGTTCGCATCCTCAAGGATCAGATTGCCATCTGGACCAGCCCCGTTCGTGTGCGCGACCAAAATCTGCCCATCCTCGTTCCTCTGGTCCTGGCAAGCACTCTGGCCGTCACCACCGACCACCAGGTGATGTCCTCGGCTAAACTCATCGACACTTCGCTCAACAACCACGCCGCAACAGCCTCTAACGGCTTGCTCGGCGGGTTCGTGGTGGCGCCTGTCGCCATCTTTGGCGTCGGCTACCTGCACCATGACGATCACGCAACCGAGACCGGAATTCTTGCCGGGGAAGCCATGGTCGACAGCCTCGTGGTCGATGAGGTTCTGAAGGCCGTGACCATGCGCGAACGGCCCACCGCGGATGGCGCCAAAGGGAAATTCTTTCAGTCGAGCGTGGGTCTCGACTCCTCTTTCCCGTCGACCCACAGCATTATCGCGTGGTCCTCCGCCGCCGTCATCGCCCGCGAATACCCCGGCCCACTGACGCAGATCACCGCCTATGGCCTGGCCACCGGAGTCAGCCTTACCCGGGTACTGGCGCGCCAGCATTTCCCGTCGGATGTTGTGGTGGGCAGCGCCGTAGGCTGGCTCGTCGGGCGCTACATCTTCCGCAAGCACAGCAAATACTTCACGCCGGAAGACTGACGACGGATCTTCCCCGCTGTCGGCGTTCAGACAACTCGCGTCGAATTTCGTCAAAGCGACCACTTTTTGTGCAATGAAGTGATCTCAATCACATCCTGAGGGGCTCGGTTGCTGCTCTTCTAGAACGGAATCGTGGGAGGTTCGGTTTTGGATTTCCGGCAATGCGCTCAGTCCCAGGCGCAGCAGCCGTCTTCCAACCGGCCGCGATTCGGTGGAGGTTTCTATGCAACCGATGCACAATATTCCCGCTCGCGGCGGGCTCAACTTTGACGAGACCCCGTTTCTGGCCATCTGGGAGGTCACGCAATCGTGCGACCTGGCATGCAAGCATTGCCGCGCGGCGGCCCAGCCCATTGCTCATCCCGACGAGCTTACCAATGCCGAGGGCAAGGCGCTTATCGACCAGATCGCCCAGATGCATGTGCCGATCTTCGTGTTTACCGGCGGCGATCCCCTAAAGAGAAAGGATGTTTTCGAACTGATCCGGTATGCGGCCGACAAGGGTGTGCAGGTGGCTGTAACGCCCAGCGCCACCCCGCTGCTGACTCGCGAGGCGATGTTCAAGCTGAAGGAAGCCGGGCTGGTGCGGTTGGGTATCTCGCTGGACGGTTCCACGCCGGAAATTCACGATGCGTTCCGGGGCCTTCCCGGCGCGTGGGCGCGGACGATTCAGGCAATCGAGTGGGCCAACGAGGCCGGCATTCCCATCCAGGTACACTCCACCATCAGTCGCCATAACGCACACGATCTCGACAACTTGTGCGCGCTGTTCGAGAAGCTCCCCATCGTGATGTGGAACGTGTTTTTCCTGGTGCCGGTGGGACGCGGGCAGCTTGGAGATATGCTCAGCGGCGAGGAGTTCGAGCAGGTTTTCGGGAAGATTTACGAGCTGTCGCACCGCGTGAACTTCCAGATCAAGACTACGGAAGCCATGCACTACAGGCGCTACTTGCTGCAGCACAATCTGGAAGAGCGGCGTCTGGGCCACGGAGGCGCTCATGGGCATCCCGGCGGCGCAACGGCAAAAGGCTTTGAAGCGGGCACACCCACAACCGACGCGCAGACACGCACCGTGGGATGGGCAACGCGGCGGGTGAACGACGGCAAGGGCTTCATGTTCATCTCGCATGTGGGCAATGTGTATCCGAGCGGGTTTCTGCCTATTCATGCCGGTAATGTGAGGCAGACCCCATTGCAGGAAATCTACCGCGACTCGCCCATTTTCAAGTCGCTGCGCGACACAAGCAAGCTGGAAGGCAAGTGCGGCGCCTGCGAGTACAAGGAGATTTGCGGGGGCTCGCGGGCACGGGCATATGCTGTAACCGGCGATCCGCTGGCGCAGGAGCCGTGCTGCATCTACCAGCCGAAGCACTGGGATGCGCAGCGTGAGAGTGAAGCGGCGGCGTTTGCCTAGAGGCTGTTTTGAAGTTTGCATCTGAGCAGCGCTTTTCATGGAGTATTTGTTTCGAGAGCCTTGAGGCGTGAGCGGAGATAGGGGTTGGCAAGGATATACTTCTTCACAACCTCATCATGAAGCGCCACGCCCTCATCTTCGGTCTCGTCGGCGGCCTCCTCATCGCCACCCTCCAATACACCGAATACCGCTTCGTCATCATCGAGCACTCCGTCGAACTCTACAGCGGGCTCGTCGCCATCCTATTCGCGGCCTTCGGCATCTGGCTCGGACTCCGCATCACGCGCAGTCGCGAAACCATTCGGGAAACGGTCGTGCTGAGGGAAGTGCTTGTCCCCGCGGAAGCCCCCGCACTCCAACCCTTCGTTCCCAATACGGCTCAGCAGCAGACCCTCGGCATCACGCCACGCGAGCTCGAAATTCTCACCCTGGTCGCACGCGGCTTGAGCAATCGCGAGATCGCCACGCGGCTTTTCGTTTCAGAAAACACCGTCAAGACACACTGCGCCCGCGTCTTCGACAAACTCGGAGCCGCCCGCCGCACCCAGGCCGTCCAGCACGGCAAAGAACTGGGTCTGCTGCCGTGACCGCGTCGGCAGTGGGTCAGTTTGAACCCACGGATCGAACCAGCATTGAAGTGACGTGTCAATTTCCGAGTGGCCAGCCGTCCTCTAAGTGTCCTGGACACAATGGTTTGCTTCCACTCAGTACAACGCTTTGCTGCAACCCGGCGAAAAAGATGTGCGAAGCCGAAGGCAAATGCCAGCGGCCTTCGCTCCCGTCCAGAGCCTTGCTTTTCTAAAGTGGTCATAATATTATGGCCATATTAGCAGGAGGTTCTTATGCAGAAGATTCCGGCCGCTCAATTCAAATCACAGTGCCTCGCGGTGATAGAGCAAGTCGCCGAAAGCGGTCGGCCTGTGGTGGTGACGAAGCACGGGAAACCGGTTGTCCAAATCATCCCGGCCGAATCCGATGAAAACGAAATCTTCGGATTCCTGGCAGGAAGGGGCCGCGTTGTTGGAGACATCGAGAATACGATACCCGTCTCGGATTGGAACCTGCCCGAATGATTCTTCTCGACACTCATGTCGTCATCTGGCTTGCTTTTGAACCGGACAAACTGTCAAAACGCGCGAAAGAAGTCATCCGCTCCGCTCGTATTCAAGGTGGACTTGCGATTGCAGGAATCACCCTCTTTGAGTTAGCCTGGCTTGCTGAAAACGGGCGTGTAGAAACCAAGCTTAGCGTCGAATCCTTCGTCCGCCTGTGCGCTTCCAAAATGACGGTGCTTCCGATTACGCCAGAGATCGCGGCACGCGCAGTCAGCTTCCCCGATCCGTATCCGAAAGATCCCCAGGACCGTTTGATTGGAGCGACTGCGCTGGTTGAAGGAATCCAACTCATCACCCACGATAAGCAGATTGAGAAGTCAGGCATGATTCCGGTCATCTGGTAGTCAACCGCTTGCGGCTCAGTTTGAATCCGCGGAGCGAACCAGCGTTGAAATAACGTGTCAATTTCCGAGTGGCCTACCACTCGCTCAGAACCATCGCTTGCGGCTTGCGGTGCTATCCTTTCCGGTCATAGAGATTCAAACAGCGCCATCTGGGTCAACGGGGAAGGCATGCAAGAAGATCAAACAGTCTCCTTTCAACCAATGAGTTTGGAAGGCCGTGTTCCGTGGTTCGTAAACTTGTTCGTCATCTACCTGCTCTGTGTGCTGCTGATGACGGTCGTCCATGCAATTCGCATCCTTTGGACTCTGAGGAAGCATCGAAGGGTGCAAGAGCGTGAGGCACCCCTTGAATCAGTTTCCCAGAGCATATGGGAGCTTTGCCATTCCAAGATTCGGTCGATCAAGAACTTCTCCCACCTAACACTTCGTCTCGCCGCGCTCGTTCTGTCCTGGAACGCGACTAATATATTGGCGGGTGTCTTTACGGAGAAAGCACCAAGCTTCCCGTATGTCGCTGGTGAGTTGGCTGAGGCGCTCGTACCCTTTTTGATGGGTATCATAATCTGTTCCGCACAGTTCTCCTGTGTGATATTCCTTGAAAGTCTTGTTCGGCGCCGAAGGATTATGCTTGATCGGAAACAACCAAATCTAAGCTTCCGGGCGAGTGACCGGCAACTCGGAAACTGCCGATTTAACCCTGCGGATTCAAACTGACCCACTACCAAGGCGTCATCCGAAAGCACGATTCTTGTTCCATTCCTAAAAATCATCCGAAAGGATGACGACATCCGGCCCCGCTGCACCGCATGGTGACTCCAGCCTTACTCGACCCTCACACGAAACAGGAGCCTGACATGAAGAAAACCGTCCTGACCTTTGGCCTCATCGCCGGCATTATCATCTCCGTCCTGATGGACGGCTCGCTGCTGCTGGCGGACAAAATTGGCTCCGGCCACAACAGCATGCTTCTCGGCTACACCATGATGGTGGCGTCGTTCCTGCTGATCTACTTCGGCATCCGCAGCTACCGCGACAACAACCTGGCCGGCCAAATCTCCTTCGGCCGCGCCTTCGCCTGCGGCATCCTGATCGCCCTCATCACCTGCGTCTTCTACGTCGCCACGTGGGAGGTCCTCTACTTCGGCTTCATGCCCCACTTCATGGACAGCTACTTTGCCGCGCAGATAGCCAAGGTCCAGTCCAGGGGATTTGACCCCGCCACCACTGCCGCTAAGGTCGCCGAAATCCAGCACACGCAGCAGCTCTACCAGAACCCCTTCGTCAACATGGCCTACACTTTCATGGAGCCCCTGCCCGTCGGCCTTATCATTACTCTCATCTCCGCTGCAATCCTCCGCCGCAAAGCTCTGTCGTACCCAACCCCGCTCCCGCAGTCATGACAAAATGAATCAATAGGCTGGGGCGAATAGCCCCACCTTCCGTCTTTTGAACTCTCAAACATCTCTCAAAGGAGGTTGCATGGCTTCAATCACTGGCTTTGGCGGTATATTTTTGCGAGCGAACGATCCAAAAGCTCTGTATCAATGGTACGAGCAGCATCTCGGCCTGGTGAAGGCCGAAGGTGCTTTCTCGTTTTCTGCCCCGACGCAGCACCCTCAGGTCGTCTTTGCCCTTTTCAAGCAAGACAATGACTACTTCCCTCCGGCGCAGAAAGCAATGATCAATCTCCAGGTGGACGACCTGGATGGCGTGCTGGACCGTTTGACAGGCGAAGGTGTCACCGTCGATCCAAAGCGCGAAAGCTATGACTTCGGAAAGTTTGGCTGGGTCACCGATCCGGAAGGAAACCGCGTCGAGCTTTGGCAACCTCTAGGAACCGAATGATGGCGGGGCGCTCCGGCTCCGAGGTGCTTTTCCCGTCTGCGGCGGAGGGGTTTTCGGGCTTCTTGCCCTGTGCTCCCAATACGCAGTCCGAGCCGAATGGATTGCTTCCCAGCTACGGGCCGGTCGGGATTTGAGATCTCCCACCCATCGCCAGGGCAAGGGGCGGTGGGTGGGGTGCCCAGTTGGTAGTATTTAGGGGCGTGATCTGCAGGAGGATATCCATGGTTCCGCGCCCAGCCCATTTTTGGTTTGCCGCCGCGCTCCTGTCGTGTACGCTTGCCGCCGGGCAGGCAAACCCATCCACTCCAGCGAATTCGCCGGCCAGCGAAGTCTGGCTCGCCAAAGACGGCACGATTGTTCTATCCGATTTCAAATTCGGCACCGGCGAAACGCTGCCCCAGCTCAAGCTGCACTACCTCACTCTGGGCTCGTCCCACCGCGATGCCGCCGGCCACGTGGACAACGCGGTCTTGCTGCTTCATGGCACCGGCGGCAACGCGCACTCGCTGCTAAACCCAATCTTCTCCAACGTGCTGTTTGGTCCCGGCGCGCCGCTCGATATCACGAAGTACTTCCTTATCCTGCCCGACGACATTGGCCACGGCCAGAGCTCCAAGCCCTCCGACGGCCTGCATGCGCACTTTCCCGCCTACGATTACGACGACATGGTGCGCAGCCAGCGCAGGATGCTCGACGAAATGAAGGTCGACCATCTTCGCCTCATCCTGGGAACCTCGATGGGCTGCATGCAGACCTTTGTGTGGGGCGAAACCTATCCCGGCTTTGCCGACGCGCTGGCTCCGTTCGCCTGCCTCCCCGTCCAGATCGCAGGCCGCAACCGCATGATGCGGTACATGGCCATTCAGGCTATCAAGCAGGACCCCGCGTGGCTCGGAGGCGAGTACAAAATCGAACCGCTCCAGGGCCTGCGCACCGCAAACGAAATGGTGCTGGTTATGGGGTCAAGCCCCTTGCAAATGCAGAAGCAAGAACCCACGCGCGACCAGGCGGAAGCCTATGTGGACCAGTACCTAGCTCACGGCCTGGCCGCGTCGGACGCCAACGACCTGATCTTCTATTTCAACGCCAGCCGCAACTACGATCCCAGCCCGAACCTGGAACGGATCACAGCGCCCGTACTGTGGATCAACTCCGCCGACGACTATATCAACCCTCCGGAACTGGGAATTGGGGAAAAAATGGTGAAGCGCATGGCGAACGCGCGGTTTATTCTTCTGCCCATTTCCGATGCCACGCGCGGGCACGGGACGCATACCGCAGCTGCGGTGTGGAAGGACTACCTGAGCGAGTTTATGAAGGCGACAGAGCCTAAACCGTAGCCCGTTGGGCGCTGCTCATTTCGGCGTGGACGAGACCTTGCCACGACTCGCGGCTTCCATCAATCCGGGAAGAACGATCTTTGCCATGATCGTGTTCGGCGGAGTCGACTCGGCGTTGTATCCGCCTGCCGTAAAAACGGCGACAAGGTCGTACTGCGGTACGAGATAAATCTTCTGTCCTCCGTTGCCCTGAGCGGCCACTACATCAACATGCTGCGAGCCGTTGGACGTTTCCACGTTCAACCAGGGACGCCACCAGAAGTAGCCGTAGCTGACGTTGTCCACAAGGCTGTGTTCGGCAAGCGAGGTGCGAACCCACGACTCGAAGATGATCTGCCGGCGGCCCCAGCGGCCGCCGTCCGCGAACAGAATGCCAAGCTTGAGCATGTCGCGGGGGCGCAGGTGGATTTGGGAGTATTCTTTATCCGCGTTGGTCAGATCGTAGTTCCAGGTCCAGTTGGAGCGCGCGATCCCCAGGGGCCCGAAGAGGTTTGCCTGCGCAAATTCCGGGAGGGGAATGTGGACAACGTTCTCAATGGCTCTGCCGACCACCGCGACGCCGCCGGAGCAGTAGTATGCCTTGGTTCCGGGGTCGTTGATCATGGGCAAATCGAGGGTCGCCTTGACCCAATCAGGCTCGTCATCAATCACTGTTTCGCGCCCCGGCGAGTCTGAACTGTGGTCGTTGCAGTCGAGCCCGGAACTCATGGACAGAAAGCCGCCAAGGGTTATCGTCGCCTTGCGCGGATCGGGATGGTCGTAACTTTCGTAGCCCATCCGTGGTAGCACGCGCTGGCTGGCCCCTGTAAGTGCGCCGCGGTCGATGGCGATCCCCGCCAGCGCACTGACAATCGATTTGGCAGCAGACCGGAGCTGGTGCGCGCGCCCCGCGCTGTAGCCGTAGAAGTACTCCTCGAGCACCAGTTTGCCGCGCTGGTAGAGCAACACGCTGTGTACATCCTTGTAGGTGCCGTCGAGGATTGCGCGCACGATGGAATCGGCTGTGGCGACTCCAAGATCAGAGTGCGCAATGTCTCCCACGGCGATTCCGTCATGCAGTTCGGCGGGAGGATGGTAGCGATAATTCGCAGGGGATTCCTGCCCTTTGGGACGGGGCCGGGCAAGCGCCGCGGATTCAGGCGCGATGGTTGTGGATAGGCGAGGATGGAACTTGCCATCCTGCTCGTACCCTGTCACCTTGCCGCTTTTATCGCGAGGAAACCAGACCGTTTGACCGCCCATTGTGGTGAACTGATCGACTCCGGAGGAACGCAGCGGATATTTGGCTTCATCCAGAACGGCAAAAAGGCCATCGCCGTCCACCATTTCAAGCGTATGACCTGGATCATTGGTGTATGTTCAGACGTAGTCTGCCGACTCCAGAGCGGCGGTTTGTTGCGCTTTGAGCCCGCCCGCGAGCCCGACCCAAAAAATCGAAAACATCGCCAGACGCGAAAAATGCCTGAAGTGGGGGAAGAGTCTCAGTTCATTGCCTCATCTCTCTTGTATTGAAAGGGAAGTTGAAGAGCCAGAACTTAGTCTAAGCCCCCACTTCTATACTGGAATTGTGACGCCTGAAACCAGTGTGGACTCTGCAAAGCCGAGCTATTGGGTGGGACTCCCAGGCCTTTGGTCGCGCTTTCTATTGTGGCTCATGCACCGGATGCCCAATGAGCGGCAGCGGCTGCTGGCGGTAACCATTCTGGCAGGAGGGCTTTGCGGGCTGGCCGCCGTCGCCTTTCACTTGAGCATTGCCGGGGCGGAGGCCATGTTCATTGACCGCGCCAACGCCGCTCCCGGACATAGCTGGATATGGTGGACCATCCTTAGCCCCGCCATGGGCGGCCTGGTTGCGGGACTCGGTCTCACTTACCTTGCGCCCGCGGCGGCGGGCAGCGGGATTCCCCAGGTGAAGGTGGCGTATGCGCTGCGCTCAGGCCGGGTCACGGTTCGGGAGACGGTAGGCAAATTTGTTCTGTGCGCGCTGCAAATCGGCTCTGGCGCGTCGCTGGGTCTTGAAGGGCCGACCGTGCAGATTTGCGCCGGGGTGAGCAGCATGCTGGCGCGCGCTGCCCGGCTGAGTGCCGTGAACCAGCGTCGCCTGACCTCGGTGGGAATGGCGGCCGGTATTGCAGCGGCGTTCAACGCACCCATTGCCGCCATCACCTTTACCATTGAAGAACTGATTGGCGACCTGGATCAGACCATGCTGATCGGCGTCATTGTGGCCGCCGCCCTGGCTGCGGTTGTGGAGCACTCCATCATGGGAACGAATCCAGTTTTTCATGTCCCCAGAGTGTACACATTCGACACGCCCTCTTCGTTGTTGTGGTATGCCCTGCTGGGACTGCTCGCCGCCGTTGTTTCGGTCACATTTACTGACTCGCTGCTGGCTTTGCGCGCCTGGTTCAGACGAATTCAGAGGGTTCCGCGGTGGGTGCATCCGGCGATTGGTGGAACAGCAACCGGCAGCCTGGCCGCGCTGGCGCTCTACTTTTTCCACCTCAACGGAATTGCCGGCGATCCCTACAAGACGCTGACCCTGGCGCTGACCGGGACCATGCCGGTGCTCTTCATGGCGGCATTTTGCGTGCTGAAGCTGGCCGCGACAGTGTGCTCCTATTCAAGCGGCGGCTCGGGAGGAATTTTTGCTCCTGCGCTGTTCATGGGCGCCATGCTGGGCGGCGCAGTGGGCTACCTGGACGTGAGCGTCTTTCACCACTCCAACGATGCCATTGGCGCTTTTGCCGTGGTGGGTATGGGCGCGGTGTTTGCAGGAATTGTGCGGGCGCCCATGACTTCCATCCTGATTGTGTTTGAGATGACGGGCGGCTACGGGCTGGTGTTGCCGCTGATGATTGCCAACATGAGCGCCTTTGCACTGGCGCGGTACTGGCGCTATACGCCCATCTATGAAGCGCTGCTGGAGCAGGACGGAATCGAGTTGCCGCATGGAACGGGTCCGGGGGAGAATTCGAATGGAGCCCCGCCGGGGACTCCCGAATTGACAGAGGACGATGCTACGGCTTGATGTGTCTTTGAGCCGTCAGGGCTGCCGTCACCGTTGTGGCTCCATGTTGTACATAAACAGGGCCCGCAATTCGATGAACGGTCCGTGAAAGTCCTTTGGTAGCGGCGGGTAATTGGAGCCGGTGAGCGCTCCCCAGGCCGCGCGATCCAGCGCCGTGTCGCCCGAGCGCCCTTCCAGAATCGGAGGCTCCATCAACTGACCGTTGGGCAGGATCTTGAAGCGGATCAGCACCTGTCCCGACTTGTTGAGCGGCGGATTTACTTCGTCGGGGATCAGGGGGTCCCAGGTCCGTTCCGTCTCATAGTGCCAGCGCTGCAGCCAGGAACTGAAATCGACATTTTGCGTGTCGGTGAGGATTTGCACGCCGCCGGCGCCGGCGCCGGGGTGACGCGCCAGCCCGCTGGGGCCAAAGTTCCCGGAGACGCCCGCTCCCCGGTCACGCGACGCGCTTCTCATGGCATCCCGAAGCTGGTCAGCCGGGTTTTGGCTGTTCATTGCAAAGGGGTTGGGTCTGGCCGGAACCGCGGCTGGACGAGGCACCTCAATTTGAGCCTGCGGACTAGGGGTGACAGGCGGAGTTACTGAAGGCTGCACAGGGGTTGGCGCGGGAGGCTCCGGGGTGGGAGTCGGCGGCGGCGGCGCAGCCCGGTTCATAGCTTCCAGCGTCTTCTTGTCAATCTGAGGCTGCCGTTCCGGAACCGGCTTGCTAGCAACTTTAGGCTGAGCTTGGCGCAGCGCGTCGGGAGGCAGGTCGAGGTATTGCAGGTCTTTGCGATTCTTGATGGCTTCAATGGGATCAATGACCTGCGGCACCTTGAACACATACTTCGGAATCCAGGTAAGGGCCGAGAGCAGGGCCAGATGGAAAAGTATAGCTATCCATAATCCTTCACGAAGGCGCGCCCAGCGGCGTTCGTCTTCGAGGTCGCTGATCATCTCCAGCAGTTCGTGGGTGTCATAGTCAACCCATCGCGAGCCTCGAACGACCGGCGGATCGGACACAGGTTCGCGCAACTCGCCGCCTGACGCTGGGCTGCCCAAAGCAGCGTCCTTTGGCTCCTGGCTTGTCTCGGCAGGGCCCTTGGGCTCGTTCAAATCGATTGGCGCTTGGCTCAGGGGCATTCGTTCCAACGGAGCAAGTCAGGGCGCACACCCAGCCCCCGGCTCCGTTTCGAGTCCTTTCTATCTATTCTCTCATTCTGGCCGATGTCCGTGTGGGGTGCTCCGGCCCGTACAATGGTTCCTGATCATTGAGACGGATTTGGAGTGGGAAGGGGACCCGGTTGAAGTCGTTTCTTGCTCGAATCATGGCCAAATTGCATCTGCTGGTTCTGCCGTTTCTGGCCAAATTCGGCATTTGGGGCATGGGTGCGCTGGCCCTGCTGGATTCCTCGACCGTGCCCATCCCCATGGACGCGCTGCTGGCCTACTCGATTTGGAACGACAAGGGCCATTTCTGGCTCTATTGTCTGCTGGCCGCCATAGGCTCGGCGCTGGGTGGCCTGCTTCCCTACGGACTGGGCCGCGCCGGAGGCGAGCTCTTCCTGCTGAAGCGAGTGAACCGCGAGCGCTTTGAAAGGATGCGCACCCGATTCGAGAAGCAGGAGTTCCTGGCTATGATGATTCCCTCCATGATGCCGCCGCCAACCCCATGGAAGGCTTTCGTTTTTGCCGCCGGCGTGTTTGAGATGAGGGTGGCACCGTTTATGCTGGCGGTATTCTGCGGCCGCATGGTGCGTTGGCTGGCGCTGTCGCTTCTGGTGCTGAAACTTGGGCCGGGAGCCGTGGATGTGGTCGCACACCACGCCCTGCCGGTGATCGCATCGGTGGGTGTTCTCGCCGTTGCCGGCTTTGCGTGGTGGTGGATGCGGCGAGGCCGAAGAGCGAGCGCTTCGGCCTGATGGCTGAGGAACGGACCCGCTTAGAGGCCGGTCATCTTTTCGATGTGTTTCGGATATCCGAGCATGTCGCAACCCAACTCCACCCATTCAGCTATTTGTTGGACACTACATTAGCCGCAATACGCTAACCTCGCGCGGTGCCCTGCCGGCCCAGATGCGTCCACCCGAAGCCAGCCGGATATTTGAGTCCGTAGCCCAGCATCCGGTCCACGCCGATATGGTTGATCCATATCAACGCGATCGGAACCAGCGAGGGACTGCGCAGCAGCATTGCACTCACCGCCAGCGTTGCGGGAGTAACGTAGGTATGGATGGCGTTGTAAATGCGCGCACCCCATTTCGGGCCGGCAAGATATCCCAGTATGCTCAAATCAGGAGCCAGCCAGAGCGCCGCAAATAGCCACCAGCTTGCGCCGGTGTGCGCATAGAAAGCGGCGGAGAGCGCTGCCGCTGCCAATCCCTCAAGGCGTAGAAGCATGACGACAGGAGCGCCAACCACCGGACTAGCGTCGGATTGCAGAGGATTCGCGACTGCGGTTGTGGTAGCCATAACCCATCGGATGAGGCTCGCCATCCGATGGATGGAGTATTTCTGCCGCCGCGACGATCAAAGAGAGCGGGGAAGAGCGCTTCGCTCTTCCCCGTTCTCGTCCGCAGTCCGGAATGCTACTTCTTGGTGGGTGCGATAACGTCCTTGGCGGCCTTGGCCACGCGGAACTTGACAACCGTCTTGGCCTTGATCTTGATGGCCGCGCCGGTTTGGGGGTTGCGGCCAATGCGGGCCTTGCGCTCTGCCTTCACGAGGCGGCCAATGCCGGGGATCACGAAGACGCCGTTCTTCTTGGTTTCCTTTACGGCGGTCTCTGCCTGTAGATCCAGGAAGGCCGCGACTTGCTTGTTGGTCAATTCCAGCTTCTCGGCCAGTAGCCGCGTCAACGCGGTCTTGGTCAGTCCAGTTGCCATTCTTATCATCTCCTTGTAGGCAAGCCCTCGGGGCTGCCGTTGTTGCCTGGGTCACCGCCGCGAAATGCGTACCGCATGGAGGGAGTGCGACCGAGGCAACGTTTGCACGAAACCCCTGTATTCATGCGGGTCCGGAGAACCCTGTCGTTCGTTACAATGCGACTTTGAACCGAGCAAAGTCAACCCCAAATCCCCGATTTCCACAAATTTCTTGGGACTTTGTGCGAATTTCCCGGTTTTTTACCCTGATTTACCCGGTTTTCGCGGTTTTGTTCCATTGCCCAAGCGCATATCGCCCTGCGCGGGTCTGGCGTCCCAGGTAAGCCAGGACGGCACGATTGCGGCTACTTCAGCCCGAAAAGCACCTTCTTCTTAGGCGCAAGCGTCGCGGCGATGGGGGTGTTCAGAGCATCCACAAGCGGCGCCAGCATCTTGAAATGCCTCGTCAGCGTCCCCGCAAAGCCTGCTTCCACCGCGGCTTCAACCGGCAGCGCGGTACTCAGCCCCCACTGTTTGCACTTGATCAGATCCATCGCCGGGTGCTCGCACGGAAACCCCTTTGGCGGCCGCGTCAGCGCTTCCCCTTCAAACTCCTTGAACGTCTTTTTGACGGCAGGCTTGTTCAGCAGTTTGCGAAACTCCACATGATTCTCCAGCAGCCAATTCCGAATCGCCGCCAGTTGCTCCTTCTCCGGCATGTAGGCGCCCGCGGCAATCACCACGCCTTTAGGGCTGACCTGGAAGTAGTATCCCGCGCCAGAAGTCTTCTCCAGCCCCATGTGACTCCACCACGCCGCCACGTGCGTCTTGTAAGGCAGCTTGTTGTTCGAGAAGCGAGTATCGCGATAGATCCGAAACAGCGACTTCTCCGCGGGCCGGACATGATTGGGCGCAAAGCCGGTCATAGCGTCTGTAACCTTGCGAATGATCGCCAGCATCGGCTCTTTCAACTCGGCCTCGTAGACGGCCTTGCGCTCATTGAACCATTCGCGGTCGTTGTGCTTCTCAAGGCCGCGGAGGAACTTCAGGGCTTCGGGGCGAAGGTGCGCGGGAACTGCATCAGAAATTTTCACTTTGGAAACCATAACAAGAGGAGCTTAACGCGCGGAGGAGCCATAGTGTCCTACGAAAACAGTCTAGGATAATCGCCCGCCAGGTTCGGGTGGTGTTCAACGACTGAATCCTGAAATTGGCCGTGATTGTTTCATGTTCTTTCTCTTTTCGAATTCACAATGGAGCAACTTCATAAAAGCATGAGAGGACCGCCCTAACTCCTGCCCAAGTGCCTCCGCTCGTGCGATACCTGGAGCGGAATTCCTTCCCGCTCTGTTCGCTCTGCCTGTTGCCGTCTGGCGCAGGCTCATCGTACGAGCATCAAGAGTCTGTTGTTTGAAGCTACCCAGCTCTTTCCAAATCCGATCATCCGGCGTCAAGCCTTTGACTTTGTATGCCTCAAGCCATGCTTCCATGTAAACCTGCAGCTCCGCTTTGAAATGTTCAACTTCGACTTCATCGAATTGTGGATCCAATGGGTCCAGAATCAATCCGAAACCGCGAGCAAGTCGATCTTCGCTCAATGCGGAACGGTCCTTTTCCCTCTTTTTCCTCAAAGCATCTAACTCTCCGTTGAATTTATCGCGGACGTAACGCTGCAACCATTTCCATAGTTCGTCGGCCAAACTGTCCATCCTTCACCCCCGGTCCAACTCGGCAAACAGATCGCTCAACACCACGCGGATCGGCGTTTCCGGCACGGAAAGCTCATTGTTTCGAATCGGATGCAGCCCGCTGGCTGTAGCGGTATGGGCCGCGCGGCGCTCGGGGTCGATGATCCAGATGTGCTCGACACCGAAGACGAGATAATCTTCAATACGGTCCTGAAACCGGCTCAAGCGGTCTTCCGGTGAGAGGATTTCGATAACGATCAGCGGCGGATGCGCGATGATCCGCTCTTTGGGGGTACCGGCGCGCAACACGGTAAGATCGGGGACGCGGAAATGGCTGCCGCTTACCTGCATTCTCACATCGGTGACGGCCTGTATGCCCCAGGCTTCCCGATGGTTCATGAATAGTTGGCCCAAAATGATTTGCAGCAGCCCGTGATCGTACTCGCCCACATTCCGCTCCTCGATCCGTCCGTCCACATAGTCGCAGTCGGGGCGATAGCTCGTAGCCAGATACTCACGCACGGAAATCAACTCCGTCGGGGGAGAATCGTGAATGGGTAGAGTCGCCATGCTCTAATTATCGCGCCAAACAGATAGTTCCGCCACCGGAATCCATGCGGACGGCTTCCATTTACCGAATCACCTTCAACGCCGCACGTCAGCTTGCCAGCGCCTCCTCTACTGCCTTAGGACGATGGGCAATTACAGTGAGGTACGCGCGCGCGGCGCGGTCTGGACGACGGCGTCCTTGCTCCCAGTCCTGCAAAGCACGCGCATCCAGCGCATAGCGGCGCGCAAACTCCGCGCGGGTCAGTCCCGTGGCGAGGCGGATCTTGCGGATCTCTAGAGCGATGGAAGGCTTAAAAGTGGTGACGCGGGCCGGCTCCGCCTTGCCTTCAACAATTGCCAACGCCTCTTCCATGGATGCAATCAACTCGGTTCCGATGCTCGTACGTTTCATCGCTTCAACCTCCTGGTCTTTGCTTCTGCCTTCAGCGCTGCTGCAAGGGAAGCCGCCAGCTTTTTCTCTGTCGGCGTCAGACTTGCTTGTTCGTTCTTTCCGTAAAGGAAGAGGGCGAGAAGCGGATTTACTTCATCGAAAAAGTAATAGATGACCCGCACACCGCCCGACTTGCCTCCCCCTTCAGGGCATAGCGGAGCTTGCGCACCCCACCTGTGCCGCGAATCTCATCCCCCGCTTTGTAATACATCGACAGATAGAGAAGCAGGTCTTCGTGCTCCTCCTCTGTCAGGAGCTTCTCCGCTTTGCGAGCGAACACACTCGTCTCAACTACTGTCGGGAGGATTGCGCTCACGTTTCAATAATGCGGCATTGCCGCATTGGGGCCAAGTACGTTGAGAACGATCTCACCTGATTACTTTCAGAGCCCCGCGGAACAGCCCGTCGAAATCGGCCTTTAGCGCAGGCTCTTTTGCCACGGCCTGCTCAATCGCCTTCTCAGCAGCTGGCCGCTGATAGCCGAGGTTCACCAGCGCCGACAGCACGTCTTCCGCAATTGGCCCCTGCACTCCGGCCCGCGCGGGCGCGACGGCAAAATCGTCGAGCTTGTCCTTCAACTCCACCACCAGGCGCTCGGCCAGCTTTTTGCCCACGCCTGGAATCCGCACCAGTTGGGCATGATCCTGCCCGCGGATGGCCTGCACCGTCCGCTCGGTGGATAGCCCGCTGAGCATCTTGATGGCAAGTTTCGGCCCCACGCCGCTCACCGTGATCAGTCGCTCAAACAGCCGCTTCTCCTCGCGATCGAGAAACCCGAACAGCGCAATCTGATCCTGGCTGACTTGGGTGTGAATGTGCAGCGACGCCTCAGCGCCAACTGAGGGCAGCGCCGTAAACGTGGGCACCGAGATGGTAACGTCGTACCCCACGCCGGCGGCCTCAACAATGGCCTGGCCGGGGTGCTTGTAGATGAGCTTTCCGCGCAGGTGAGCGATCATTTGCGTAAGTCCTGGCCGCATCCCGGCACGGCGAACGCCGGGCGCGAGCCTACCCACCATATTACAGAGCGCGTCCTTGCCGGGTCATTCAAAACGTAAGTCGCCGACGCAAGCCAAGACGCCTCGGATTGCCAATAGGAATCCAAAACTACAACCAGCGGAAATCCGGGTGTGGGATAACGACTCACGGCTCGGTCCGTCTATCGCGTATCGAAGCCTGGGACCGCAATAACAATTCGCAGCACCAAGCCGCGACCGGGCCGGAAATGAGGCTGTATGAAACGAGAGCGTGTGCACCGGAAAGCCAACTTGCTCGCGGAAAAGACGGTCGGCGCAAGCGTAAATCCGATCCTTAACGTGCTTGGAGAGCGCTTTGAAGAAAAGCCGATCTGGGCCGGCCTCTACGAAGGCTTCCGCGATGCCATGTTCCCGGCCAAGCTTCCGCCTTTGGAATTGACCTCGACGCCGATCCCCGCGCCCGACCGCATGGCCGTGAGGACCAATCCCTGGGCGATCGGCACCGCAACCGTTGCCAATGGCGGGGTGCTAGCGATTGTTTTTCTGCTGGGATTAACCAGGACGATGAGCGATCCTCGTTCGCATTTTGGCGACAAAATCCATCTCAAAGACTACACGCTTACCGCGCCCTCTTGGACGCCGGCCGCAGGAGGCGGCGGTGGTGGCGGGTCCAACGACCTGACGGATCCCATTACCGGCAGGCCACCGAAGCAGTCGATGATGCTCCTCTTGCCTCCGCAGGTTCCAATGCTCGATAACCCACGGCTCCCCATGGATCCTGCGATCGCTGTCCCGCCGGAGATCAAGCTCCCCGATAACCCATCCCTGCCCAATGTCGGTGTACACAGCTCGCCAAACGTCAGTCTGGTTTCCAACGGCCCGGGCGGGCCAGCCGGCCTTGGTAAAGGCAAGGAAGGAGGCGATGGGCCAGGAGACGGGTACGGCCATGGGCCTGGATTCGAAAAGGGAATTGGCGACTCGATTTATAGAGCAGGGATTGGCGGGGTCACGAATCCAATTCCGATTGTGTCGCCGGAGGCGGAGTTCTCCGATGAGGCGCGCCGCAAGAAGTATCAGGGAGTGTGCATGATTGCGGTCATCGTAGATGCGCGGGGCTATCCGCTGAATCCCCGAGTGATTCGCTCGCTGGGCATGGGGCTGGATGAAAAAGCGCTCGAAGCTGTTCAGAAGTACCGTTTCAAACCGGCAATGAAGGACGGCAAGCCGGTTGCGGCGACGATCAGCGTCGAGGTGAACTTTCGGTTGTATTAGTGGCGCTCCGGTACCAACCCCGTCCCTGCCAGCGCCATTCGCGCCGCCGCTGCGTCCAAACAAAGTGCCCGGCGGCGGAGGCCCATAGCCCGGCCAGCCCCCCGCCGGATACAATAGGGTTCTACGCTTCCGGCAACTGGGCGGTACGCTATTTTTTGTTGAGATTTGGAGCAGGTGCACGTGAGAGGCATTTTATGCCGCGGTCTGCGGCTTGAGTTGGTTGCGGGACTGGGTATCGCGCTGGCGCTGCCTGCGCCTGCAATTTTAGCGGAGAACGTGCGGGGATTAGCCACCGAGACTACTCTGACGGTGGAGACTCACGACCCGGATGGACGTACGCAGGCTACCGTGATTGTGTTCGGTGCGGACGGCCTTGCGGCAACAGGCGCCGTTTCTATCAGCGATGGCGAAAGCCAACTTGCCGGCGCAGCGCTGGACGCCAAAGGCCAGGCCACATTTGAGCTTGCATTACCGGCTGGCGATCACATGCTGAGAGCTGTTTATACCGGCGATCCTACGCACCGGCGCTCCACCTCAGAGGCGGCCACGGCGCAGACGCTGGCAACCACCACCCCCAATTTTGGGATATCCATCGCGCCAGCCACAAAGTCTCTCGTCCCCGGCGAATCGGGATCGTTTATAGCCTCGGTTACGCCGGTGAACAGCAGCGCGCTGACGGCCCCAATGTTTGTTACACTCAGCTGCTCAGGCCTGCCGGACCAGGCATCCTGTAGCTTTACCCCTGAGAACGTTGAGATTCTGCCCAACGCGACGAGCGCGATTACCAGCTCGATGATTATTGTGACCCAGGCAGCCACCGTCGGTACGGCATCGAATCGGCGTGGCGGCTCAGTGGCATGGGCGCTGCTGCTGCCGGGCGCGCTGGGACTGGGAAGTCTTGCGTGGGGAGTGCGCCGCCGCCAATGGCTTAACCGGCTCACGCTACTGGCTCTGGTGGGGCTGGTGACGATGTTGGGCGCAACAGCCTGCAACGCGCGATACAACTATTACAATCACGGGCCGCCGATTCCGCCGGCCACGCCAGCCGGCAACTATACCGTGACGGTGACTGCCCAGTCGAGCAACGGCGTTACCGCCATTACCAACTCCACCACGCTGGCGCTGACGGTGCAGTAAGCCAGGCCGCATGAATCGCCTGCATACCCTACCCGCGGAACTATATGGGCTGGTAGAACGCACGCCGGCGACGGTTCTGCTGGAGTGCGCGGGACGAGGCGCGGCAAAGGGCGAGCCGGAGCGTGACGGGGGGGGCTGGACGAGGTTGTTCACTGCTCCGATTCGCGAGTGCGTGGCCAACGAGTGGGCCGAAATTCCCAGGCTTTTCGCGGAGATTGAAAGCGCCGTGGCTGCGGGATTGTTTGCCGCCGGATTTTTCACTTACGAGTGCGGCGGCTTCTTTGAGCCGAGGACGGCGATACGATGGGGGCGCGCAGGCGACGGGCCGGCCCAGCCGTTGGCCTGGTTCGGGATTTATAACCGCGCCTACCCGTTTGACCATCGAACAGGGACGTTGATCGACGGCGATCCGCCTGGATTGGGCGAGTTTCGCGCCGGCGTGCCGGCCGGTGGCGCTGAGGCGGGGGAAGATTCGCGAGCCGAGGCTGTTCTGGAAGCCGTTCTCGACCTCACGGAGCGGGAATATGCCGAACGCATCGCGGCTGTGCACGAGTGGATCCGCGCAGGCGATGTTTATCAGCTCAACTTCACGCTTCCCTTCCGTGTGCATGCGCCAGCCAGCGCTGCCGCGCTGTATCGGCGTTTGAGCTTGCGCCAGCCGGCGCCTTACGGGGCGTTTGTGCATTGGCAGCCAAACCGCCGCATTCTGTCGTTTTCGCCGGAGTTGTTCTTCCGATTAGAAAGCACGGAGGGGACGCGGCGAATGACCACGCGCCCGATGAAGGGCACTGCGCCCCGCGGACGCACCACGCGCGAAGACCGGGAGCTGGCTGAGTGGCTCCGCAACGACCCGAAGAACCGCAGCGAAAACGTGATGATCGTGGATTTGCTGCGCAACGACCTCGGCCGCTTGTGCAGCTACGGCAGCGTGCGCGCGGAGAACATGTTCGCCACAGAGCGCTACCCTACCCTGTGGCAAATGACTTCGACCGTTAGGGGCGAGCTGAGGGCCGAGGTTGGATTCAGCGAGATATTTCGCGCGCTGTTTCCGTGCGGCTCGATCACCGGCGCGCCCAAGGTGCGGGCCATGGAACTGCTGGCCGGCCTTGAAGAGGAACGCAGAGGCGTGTACACGGGCGCAATTGGGTTTTTCTCACAGGAGCAATCGATCTTCAACGTGGCCATTCGCACGCTGGAGCTAAACGGAGAGTACGGCAAAATGGGTGTGGGCAGCGGCATCGTTATCGATTCCGATGCGGCCGGTGAGTTCGGCGAGTGCCTGCTGAAGGCGGAGTTTTTTACCCGGCCGGCAAATGGAGAATCGGAGCGGTTTTCGCTTGTTGAAACGCTGCTCTGGGATGGGGAATATCGGCTGATCGAGTTGCATCTCGACCGGCTGGAGGATTCGGCGGGTTATTTTGATTATTCTTGTGACCGTGGAGCGATAAAGGGCGCGCTTCTTGGTTTTGCCGATGGATTTGAGGACTACGCCGTGCGGAAGGTTCGGTTGCTGCTCGACTGGAGCGGGGCGGTGCAGATTGCTGCCGAAGTGCTGCCGGAGAGACGTGAACCGGCGCGGGTGCGCATTTCGTCGTTGCGTACCGATCCGCGGGACCGGATGCTGTTTCACAAGACGACTCATCGGCGGCTTTACTCTGAGGCTTACGAAGCTGCAACCCGAGCCGGCTTGGACGATGTGCTGTTCCTGAACCTTCGCCGCGAAGTGACCGAAGGGGCCATTCACAATTTGTTTGCTGTGAAGGATGGCAAGTGGGCTACACCGCCTGTGGAATGCGGACTGCTGGCCGGCGTTATGCGACGCCATGTGATGGAGACACAGGCTGATGTCGAGGAAAGGGTGCTCTCGATTGAAGATTTGCGTGAAGCGGATGCCGTCTATTTGTCGAATGCGGTTCGCGGGGTGCGATTGGCTGAGATTGAATGGGAAGACAGTTGAGCGGGTTGTGCCAGGTCTGTTGCGGGCCACGTTGGCGTGATAGAAAGTATGCTGAGCGGAAGTGCGATGAGGATGACGGCTAAACTCGATTTTTCAACAGGGCTCGTACTCGGCGCTGTGATTGTAAGTAGCATGGCTGCGTCGGGACAAACGGCAGAACAGGCGTGGATACGCCACGGCCATGCCCACTTCCCTCTCCCTGTTCCCATGCATGTGTGGGCGCTGGGGCAAGAGCAGCTTGAGAAGACGGCCGCCAACGAACTCGTCCAGGGCATCGAAGGAGTTTTCTCCTCATCGCCTTCGACCTTTAAGGCCAGTTCAGAGGACGCAATCGTCCTGGGCACGGTACAGCAAGTGCGGTCAGCTTATCCACTGCTGGACATTCCAACCACACTCCCGCCGGAAGCCTTCTGGATCGCCGACTCGATTGCGAATGGAAAGCGGCTTGTGGTGGTTGCCGGTGGCAGCGAGCGTGGCGTCCTGTACGGCGCGTTCGCATTGTTTCGCGAACTCGCAATGTCCGGCTGGAAGCCCGGGACCTCAATCAGCGAACATCCCGCCATGGCAATTCGCTGGGTGGATGAGTGGGACAATCCGGACGGCTCGATTGAGCGCGGCTACGCGGGACGCAGCATCTTCTTCGACGGTGGGAACGTGCGCCAGGACCTGAAGCCGGTGGCGGAATATGCTCGCCTGCTTGCTTCGGTGGGCATCAACGGCTGCAACGTGAACAACGTGAATGCCGCACCGCAACTGCTCGACTCAGACCACATAAAGCAACTGGCCCGCATCGCCGACGCTATGCGTCCCTGGGGCGTGCGGCTGGCCATGAGCGTGGCGATTGCAAGTCCGCAGACCATTGGCGGGCTTGCGACCTATGACCCGCTGGACTCAGCGGTCAAGGCCTGGTGGGCCGCAAAGGTGAATGAGATTTACTCGCTGATTCCCGACTTTGCAGGGTTTACGGTGAAGGCCGACTCCGAGGGCCAGCCTGGCCCGGCAAGTTATGGACGCACACCTGCGGATGCCGCCAACCTGCTTGCAGCCGCGTTGAAGCCGCACGGCGGCGTCGTGCTGTATCGCGCGTTTGTTTACAACCACCACGCCGACTGGCGCGACCCCAAAGCCGACCGCGCCCGCGCCGCTTACGACATCTTTCAGCCACTCGACGGCAAGTTTGCCGAGAACGTGATCGTCCAAACCAAGGAAGGCCCGATCGACTTCCAGGCGCGGGAACCGGTTTCGCCGCTATTTGCTGGCCTGAAACAAACCAGCCAGGCAATGGAGGTTCAGATCACGCAGGAGTACACCGGGCAGCAGCGCCACCTGGTTTACCTTGCGCCGATGTGGAAGGAAGTGCTGGACTTCGACCTGCGCGGAGACAACAGGCCTACGCCGGTAAAGGAGATTCTTGAAGGCAAAGCGTTCCAGCAGCCGCTGGGTGGAATGGTGGGAGTGGCCGGCGTGGGGCAAGACGCCTGGCTTGGATCGCCACTTGCATTGGCCAATCTGTATGCATTCGGCCGCCTGGCGTGGAACCCCGACCTGATCCCGGAGCAAATTGCCGACGAGTGGATACGGCAATCCATAAGCAACGACCCGCAGGTAGTTAGCACAGTGGAAAAGATGCTGACGCAGTCTTGGCCGGCTTATGAGGGCTACACCGGTCCGCTGGGAATGCAGACCCTTACCGACATCACCGGCAGCCACTACGGGCCCAACATCGAATCGAGCGAAAACAATGGATGGGGACAGTGGCATCGCGCCGATCATGATGGCGTGGGCATGGACCGAACCGTGGCCACTGGAACCGGCTATACGGGCCAGTACCCGGCGGATGTTGCCAAGCTCTACGAGTCGCTGCTCACCTGCCCCGATGAGCTGCTGCTCTTCTTTCATCACGTGCCGTACAACTTCCATCTTCAATCGGGCAAGACGGTCATTCAGCAAATCTACGACAGCCACTACGACGGCGCCGCGCAGGCCGCCGACCTGGTGGAGGAATGGAAGACCCTGAAAAGCCGGATTGACCCCGCACTCTACAATGACGTGCTGGCCCGGCTTGAGTACCAGGCTGGACATGCGATTGTGTGGCGCGACGCCATTGTGCAGTATTTCTTCAAGCTGACTGGCATTGCCGACGATGGGGGGCGGGCAGGCCACTATCCTGGGCGCATGGAAGCGGAAGACGCGCGTCTATCGGGCTACAAGGTAATCGAAGTAACTCCGTGGGAAGACGCTTCCGGGGGCAAGGCGGTGATTTGCGGCGATCTTACACCCATTTCCAATCGCTCGGAAGGGTCCAATGCGGCAGCAGGGACAACTTCCGCAGCCGCGCCGACCCCACACGCCGCCTGCTCCGCCGAGTGGACCTACACTGGCGCATCGGGCCGCTTCAACCTCGCCGCGCAGTACTTCGATTTGCAAGGCGGCACAGCGCATTTCTCGCTCTACGTGAACGGCCTTGCCGCCGCGTCATGGGCCGCAGACGCTATGCTGCCATCGAGACGGCCAAACGGGGACAACTCCACCCGCAAAACACTTCTGAACGTAGAGCTGAACCCCGGCGACGTTATTCGCATCGACGGAGCGCCGGATGGAGCAGACCCCGCGGCGCTGGACTACATCGAATTGTTGCCGGTCGCTCACGCACCATAGAATTGGGCGACCTTTCGCAATCGTGCGACAACTTCATCGCACCACAATAGGCGACCACAACAACTCCGCGTTTTTCGGTTTTCTGATGGGGCACAGAGTTCTACAATTCCCTGAGATCCCCTTCTTGCCTATTGTGACAGTCTGACCGAACAGCCGGAGCCACCGCATGCCAACCAATTTTCGTCTATTTGGATCGGCGCATATCGCCATCCTTTGTGCGGTTCCTGTTCTTGTGGCCATGCTCGCGGCGGTGCAGCGAAGGCTCTCGCCGGGGTTCAAAGGCGTGCGAATCGGCTTGGCGATTGTGCTGCTGGCGGATTCAGCGCTGTATTACGGGTTCCTGGCCGCGCACGGCCAGCTTACCTTTCCCGAGCGTGTTCCCCTGGAGCTTTGCGATGCATCGCGGTTTCTTATCATCGTGGCGCTGTTCACTCTCAATCGGGCGGTATTCGATCTGGCTTACTATGGCGCATTGGCCGGAGCCACAATGGCGCTGCTCACGCCGAACCTGCTGGAACGCTTTCCTTCCTTTTCGACGGTCCAGTTCTTTGTTGACCACGGCCTGATTGTGGCTGCCGTTCTCTATCTTGCATGGTCAAGACAAGCGAGACCCCGACCGGGGTCTGCCGTGAGGGCAATGCTATTCCTGAACATCTATGCCGCAATTGTGGGGACATTCGACTTCATCTTCAAGACAGACTATATGTACCTGCGCGCCAAGCCTCAGAACGCGTCTCTTCTCGACGTTCTTGGACCATGGCCCTGGTATATCGCAGCTGCGGAATGCGTTGCGCTCGGCATATTCCTTTTGCTGTATCTTCCGTTCTGGCAACGCCGTGGGACGACGGCTTCTTGAAGAGCACAGGGCCGGCGCTGAAGAATGACGCCCGGTCTTTCCGGGTCTCTATTCCCTGATCCTCGTTTTCTCAACCTCAACCAGCGTTGAATAAAACGTCGCTCCGGCGCCGATATCGGTTAGCCGCTCGCTGGTCAGGGCGTTCACGTTTGCACCTCCTGCGCTCAGCTTCGCCCAGTCCAGCTTGCCGGCCACCACGCCTGCGGGCAGGCTCGCGTTCATCAGCGCACTCAGCGTGAGAGATCCGCGGTCGTTCCAGATTCGCACCGCGTCGCCGTCCGCAATTCCGCGCGCTTCGGCGTCCCTTGGATGTATCTCCAGCCTCTGACTCGTGCGGGCTTCCATCTTCCGGTGGCCATCGAGGTTGGCAAACGTGGTGTTCATGTAGTTATCGGCCTTGCGGCTTAGAAACTCGAGAGGAAATCGCTTGGCGGCTGCACCCCAACGGGATTCGGTTGGCGGAATAAATCCCGGCAGTGGATCAAGCCCCTGCGCCGCCAGCGTTTCAGAATAGAACTCGACCTTGCCCGACGGCGTGGGAACCAGCCCGGAGGTGAACGGCTGGAATGGCCGCGTTTCCGCATCGCGATGAAAGCTTAGTGGAATGTGCCCTTGTTGTTCAAGGTCTTCAAAGGTTATGTGCTCCATGCCCGCGATCGACGAGCGGCCATCGTCCCCAATCGCCAGAGCCTGGCGGATCATCTGCTCCGGCGTATCGTTGAAGCACTCCTCTTGAAAACCCATGCGGTGGGCCATTTGGCCGAAGAGCCACACGTTCGAGCGCGCTTCGCCGGGTGGCTCGATGGCTTGTCTGGAGAGTTGCACAAAGTAGTGGCCATAGGCGCCCTGAATATCGTTGTGTTCGAGAAACGTAGTGGCGGGGAGAATGTAGTCGGCATAATCCGTGGTGTCGGTAAAGAACTGCTCGTGCACCACGGTGAACAGGTCTGGCCTCTCCATTCCGCGGCGGACGGCGTTGTGGTTTGGAGCCACCGCGCCGGGATTCGAGTTATAGACGAAGAGCGCCTTCACAGGCGGACCGTCTTCCGCGTCCGGGCGCTGACCAAGCTCGGTGAGGGCCTGACCCAGCGCCGACATGTTCACGGCGCGCGCCAACCGGCCGAGCGGCGAAGCCAGCGCCAGGTCAGGACGGCGTAACGCATCCTCGTCGAACTCGAACGCGCCGGATGTGGAGAGTACGGCGCCGCCGCCACGATATTTCCAAGCCCCCGTCAAAGCTGGAAGCATGGCTATGGCCCTTACTGCCGTTCCGCCGTTCTGGGACCGCTGCACGCCGTAATTCATGCGCAGCGCCGCGGGCTTTGTGGTTGCGTACTCGCGAGCCAGTTGCTCAACCTCGGCAGCGGTCATGCCGGTCCACGCCGACACACGTTCCGGCGTATATTCGCGCACCCGTTCGGCAAGCTGCGCAAACCCGTGCGTCATTTCGTCGATGTAGGCACGGTCTTCGAGCCCCTCGTTGAGGATCACCTGCATCATTCCCAGCGCCAGCGCGCCATCTGTGCCGGGGCGGATAGCGATGTGCCAGTCGGCCAGAGCGGCCGTACGTGTGCGGTAGGGATCGATGACGATGAGACGCGCACCGTTGCGCCGCGCCTGCTCGACAAATGGCCACAGGTGTACGTTGTTGCCGTGGATGTTTGCGCCCCACGCCAGCACCAGCTTCGCCATGCGGAAGTTCTCTGTCGGGGTGCCGAGCTTTTTGCCGTATACAAGGTTCCACGCTACGCCGCCCGCTTCAGAACAAATGGTGCGATCCAACTGGCTGGCGCCAAGGCGGTGAAAAAACCGGCGGTCCATTGAGCCATAGCCGAGCTTACCGATGGTGCCCGCGTAACTGTAAGGCAGGATCGACTCTGGACCGAAACGCTCCGCAGTCTCCTTTAGTCGCTCTGCAAGCACGGTCAGCGCTTCGTCCCACGAAATGCGCTCGAAGGCCTCGTGTTCGCGTCCTCTTTGGAGCGGCCCTTTGGCGACTCCCGCCTTGCGCCGCAGCGGGTAGAGAATTCTCTCCGGTGCATAGACGCGATCGAGGTACTTGGCCACCTTGCCGCACAGAAAGCCCTGCGTAACCGGATTCGCGGGGTCGCCTGCTACCTTGACGGCACGTCCTTCCGCATTCACTGTTACCAGCACGCCGCAGGAGTCGGGGCAATCGTGCGAGCATACGGTGTGAACGATGCGAAATGGGGAAGACGCCGGGGCCGCGGACATGCTGCCATTGTAAGCTGTATGCGGAGGAATTCAGATGCGAAGCTTCCTGGTGATTCTTGTATTGGCATGTGGCGGATGGGCGGCGCAAGGGCAAACCGGCGACGAGGCGGCGATTCGAGCGGCGATCGCAGCGCAGGCCGCAGCGTGGAACAATGCCGATATTCCAACCTTCATGCAGACCTATGAGGATTCGCCGGAGACCACCTTCATTGGCTCGCATGTGCGCAAGGGCTATGGGCCGATTCTCGATAGCTACAAAAAGAACTACACAACGCAGGAACAGATGGGAACGCTGACTTTCAATGACTTGGAAGTGAGGCTGCTGCCCGGCTCGTGCGGCAAGGCGGAGTATGCGGTGGTCACGGGAGCGTTTCACCTGGAGCGGACTGCGAAGGGCGCGGCGACGAAGGACGACGGCATATTTTCATTGGTGTGGCGGAAGGGTCAGCATGGCTGGAAGATTGTGCTCGACCACACGAGTTGAATGCTCCTGTACACTGGACGGGTTATGAACTGCCTGTTTTGCAAGATCATTGACGGAAGCATTTCCTCGAAAGCCGTCTACCAGGACGAGCAATGTTATGCGTTTGCGGACATTCACCCGCAGGCTCCGGTGCATGTGTTGATTGTGCCGCGGGAACATATCATCTCGCTCGCCGATGTCAATGACGCAGACAAGCCGCTGCTCGGTCACCTTGTTTCCGTGGCGGCGGAGATCGCGTGCGCCAACCGCCTCGGCAAAGGCTATCGCGTTGTAGTCAACACCGGCGCGGATGGCGGGCAGACTGTGGATCATCTCCACTTGCATTTGCTGGGCGGACGGCAGTTGACGTGGCCACCAGGATGAGCTGTGAGCACGGAAATAATCCTAAAAACCGCAGTTGGCTAAGAAAAGCTGACCTGTATCGAGGAGTTTTCGGGGTCGGCTGGGGATGATTCTGGCTACGATGTAGTCCAGCAGAGTCTTCCACCGGTCTGTCGTCGGCGACTGCTCCGCGACCTTCCTTACATGGCTGAGTGCCGCGCGGATGTTGGCGATCAACAGCATTAGCGCGTTCTTGGCGGCGTGCATGGGCGTTAGGTGCAGGGTTGTCTGCCCAGCGTGCTGGGTGGCTCGGCCCACTCCCGCCAACAGCAGTGCCCGGCTGGTGATGGCTTCCATACGCGCCTCCGGCCTGGCGGCGCGGCAGTACCAGCTCCACCAGTTGTAAATCAGCGCCACGGCGCGGGCGCTCGACTGGCAGCGTTCGATGTCCTGGGTGGTGAAGCCGCCCCAGCCCCACTGGTTTTTCAACTCGTCGAAGCCGTTTTCCGCATCGGCCCGGTCGCGGTATAACTGTGCCATGGCCTCCAACGGGTAGCCGCTGCTGGTCACCAGCACTGCGTACTCCCACACTTCCACATCCTGGTCGGGCAGCAGCAACTCCAACTGACCTTCGATAGCCTTGCGTGTCAGTGCGACATCGGACTTAGACGCCCGGCGCAGGATCACCACACGCCGCGACTTATCCCACCCAGCCAGCTTCAAGGTATCTTCCACCGCGCTCCAGCCTTGGTCGCTGGGGCCGGGTGTCGTCCAATCTTTACGGGCAAACTGACGCATCAATAACTTCTTCACGCCCGCAGTCTGACGCAGCTTGAACAAGTAAGGCTGGCCGCGCGTCTCCAGTTCGGCGATAAATGGCTCGTTACCGAATCCGCAGTCGCCACGCACCAGGGCGGGGAGTTGCCGCGGGCTCAAGCTATCCAGAATGTCGTTCAGCCCAGGACGCGCATGAGCCGCCGCGTGCTGCTTGCCGGGGCAAACCACCACATCCAGAACCAGGCGCAGGCCGCCCACATAGTAAGTATGCAAAGCGTGACTGGGACGGCCCGGCTTGTGCGGGTTGTAACTTACTTCGGCTCCGCTCTGCTGGCCGAACAGTGTCTTGACGGTAGTGTCGATGTCCAGTATCCAGGGCGTATCGAGAGCGGCTCGCGCACTGGACAGAAGCTGCGGCCGCAACCAGTCCCGACTCGCCGACGCACTCATCCGGGCCAGCGCCCGGCGCAGCGCGTCCTCGCTGACGATCTTGCTCATGCCCAGGATCTGCGGACTTACCCCGTCGCCGCGCAGTGCGGTGATGTGGGAGTAGCGCTGGTGGCCCGCCAGGATGGAGAGCAACCAGGTGCCTAGTACGTCCCGCTTATGCTGCTCTCCGCCGCTGCTGGCGGCGTAGAGCAGCGGACAACTGTCGATCCATGACTCATAGATCCCTGTTGTAGAGAGAAATTCCGCGAAAAATGCCAGTTGCGCGTTGGGCGTGGCGCGAGCTTCACTGTCCCAGCGGATGTGAAGCCGGCCTCCCGGCGTCTCTACAGAAAACGACTCCAACTCCGTCCCAAGTACGGAAATCTCCGACCCCGACGAATCACCCATCCGGTGAAACCCCCATCACGATAAAAACCGCTACCAGTCTATCGTTAGAGGCGCTTTCAACAAGTCAACTGCCGGATAGAGGGTGAAATAGATTGCGGCCATGCTGTTGAAAGCTGTTGCTCTGAATTGTTCCAGAGTGATCTGACCGCTACGATTTCGACTACAGAAGACTCCTGATGGCAGACAAGTTCCTGGTTATAGGGAATTGTTTGTTGTGGGCATCTCTCCGGATGCCGCATTTTCCGGTGCCTGCCGCTTGCCTCTTTTCTTTTCATACATGGCCGCATCGGCCGTGTTCAGCAGGCAATCCTTGGTGTTCCCGTCCTCAGGAAACAGTGAGAATCCGACGCTCGCCGCTCCCCGCAACGAGATCTCCTCGATCGTAAACGGCGCATCGAAGCAGTGTTCGAGCCGCAGCGCGATCTCTTCGACTGCGGCACGATTGCGCACCACCGTGACCAGGGCGGCAAATTCATCTCCGCCTAGCCGCGCCAGCGTATCGAACGAACGGAGTTGCCCTTTCATGCGCAGCGCGACCTCCTGGAGATAGAGATCTCCGACGCGATGCCCATAAAGGTCGTTGACCTGCTTGAACTCGTCCAGATCGATATAGATTAATCCAAAGATTGTGGCGTTCGTGCTTGCCTTTTCGATCTGAGCGTCCAGCAGCTTTTCCAGCGAGAAGCGATTGCCGATATCGGTTAGCATATCGAATTCCGATTGGTGTAGCAGGTCGGAATAGAGCCGGCGAGCCTCAATGGCCAGCGTCGCCAGTTCCACCCCCATGGAGAACGTTTCAACCTCATTTTCTTTGGGTGCAGATCCCAGCCGGGACGCAGCAAAAAAAGCGCCCAGCGGGGGACCGGAGTGGGCGAGTATCTCTTGATGCGCGACTCGCAGTTTAGTCAGATCGGATGGCACTGTCCCCAGACGCGCGCCGTCGGCGACCTGACACCAGCAGGGTGCGCCACCGAACTTGAAGCTGACCAGTTCGGCGATCTGCTCGAGGATCTCCGCCAAAGGGCGGGAGCCGTTGATGTCTTCGAGGATGCGGCTGCGCCGTTGTTCGACGGCGGCCAGAGATGCGGATTGTCTCCGCATTCTGCGTTCGATGATCCAGGCCCTGGCGCCGACGGCTATAAGCACGACAATCAACAAACCTACCGCGATAGTCAGGTTGCGCACATTGCGCCACGTAGGCCGGGCCACCATTGCGATATCTTCAGGCGACCGCATCAGAATATCGTAGGGCACATCCCGGCCGAAGGGGTTGGAGTTCTGCAGAACGCAGATGCCGGTCACTTTAACCTGCGCGCCCGTCGGAATATCTTTCAAAGGCGGCGGTTGGCTGTTTTCCAACTGAGAACGGCGGAGGATGGCGGAGAATATTTGGCCATCCGAAACCAGGACGTACTGATCCTGCGCGTTCTCGTGAACCTCCGACACCACCTGCCCCTCCACGGAAACGAGGTCGAAGACGTTCCTGCTGGCAGTCAACTGGCGGCGCGTGACCGGCAGGGGCGACACGGGACGATAGGCCCCCTTTTCCTGTACTTCGCCCCCCACGAGGGTTAGAAACCCGAAATGTGCATCGGGAAAGCCCGTGACATCGGCTTCATAGCCCACTTGCAGCGGCTCCTCCATGGTGGTCATGATCCAGAGACTCTTGTGTCCGTTCTGGAGCACAATGGCGGATCCTGCCTGATAGTAGGTGATGGTCCCATGTACCCGGACCCTGCCGCTGGAGTTCTTCACATGATAGGTATTCAGCACCTGGTCCATCTCGGTCAGGGGAAGTGTCCAGGGATCCCTCTCCGGCCGCTTAATCACCTTGATGTCATCGAGCGAGCGAACTGCAAGCCCTACTCCGATCTGTTGCATCTTGCCGTCGAACCGCGCCGTGGCGACCCCAACCACCTCAACCTCGGAGTCCAGCAGTGGATTCAGGAACTTCCGGTCGCCGCTCTTCACATAGACCTCGATGAGCCCGCCGTCCGAAAGCAATCGCATGTTGGTCGTCAGTTGGCCTGCACTCATGACCGGGTCGGCGCTCTGCACTTTGGCGCGGACTGTGACCAGCATGCAGTCCCGCTCCGAACGGATCAATTGATCGTAGGTGGCCGGGACAGGCGTGATGGGCGAGCCGGGCCCCAGCACTGTGACCGAGTCGGCGACAACAATGGGGCGGAAGGTGTCATGCGCCTTTCCGCGGATGAGAACCCGATCCCCCGGATTCATCTTGAAATCTGTCTTTGCGAAGACATAAATCGCGGCGTCACCGTCCTGTACAAAAAGGGTAGTTTCGTTGGCCCTGCGATAGGTGACCGTAGCTTCGAAAGCCACGTCAGGAGACTTGGCCGCTTCGGCATGGCTGAGAGAATGGATTGCTTTCAGCGTGGTCAAAGGGGCGGGAGGCGCAGCCCAGGCGATCGATGCACACGCAATGACGAACGCGCCGATAAGTTTCTTCATCGAGCAGATTCCAGTGGTGCAAGCCTCGTATTATCTGGCCCAAAACAGTCTACCGGCAAACTGGCCAACGGAATCAGTTCCTTTTAGATCATTGCAGGCTCAGTTCCTGCGACGGAAGTTTGTTTAATGCGTCCGCTCTTCAGAGGGACGCCTGTTGGGGACATGGGCCAGCGTGTTGGCCGGGATAAAAATTCTCAACCAGCATGGAATGAGCAAGCCATGGAAACGATTGAGGGGACGGTGGATGGAGATCAACCGTGATTGTTTTCGCGGGACGCCTTCCAGATAAACAGGCCCGAATGGCCGCTCCTTTGACCGGCGCCTCCGCGCCCTGTTGCCGCTCGCTCTCTTCCGGGTCACGGCAACTTTCAATACACAAAAAGTTGCCACCTTGACTTTCGGGATGTATAAATCATCGCGTGGCGGTTTGTCGAGGTGCGTGCCTCCGTCATGCCAGAATCACTGCTGTGATCCCATATCCGAGGAGCGCAAATCCCTATGGTCCGCATAATTCTCTCTGCCGCTGGCCTTTTCGCAGCATTGTCGGCCCTGTTGTTTCCCCAGGAGCCGCCGGCCTCGTGGGTGGACAAGGACACCGGCCATCGTGTGATTCGCCTGACCGATGAGCCTGGTTCATCCGGCCTCTACTTCAATGTGAACGCATTCACACCGGACGGCAGGCAGATGATTTACAGCGCACCGGAAGGAATCCGCTCCCTGGATCTTGTCAGCTTCAAAACCCGGCTCATTGTGCCCAACCCGCCTCCTCCACCGCCCAATGCCGTCCCCGGTCCGCCTTCCTCCTATCGATTCGGCATGCGCGTCATCGTCGTGGGCAGAAAGACGAACTCCGTGTTTTTCTCGCGGACGGACCCGTCCACAAATTTATCCTCGGTCTACAAGGCCGACGTCAATTCCGGTGAAATCACAAAGCTCGTCACGCTGCCTCCCCGCGCGAGTGTTGCCACCATCAATGCGGACGAAACCATTGGCGTTGGAACGTATGAAGAAAACGCAACGCCGGCCAGCCGGGAGTACGGAACCAATCGCACCCCGCCCACTACTACCCCATCGCCCGCAACCAGGGCGACGCCGCAGGCGGGAACCCTGCTTCAACCGGAAGGCAAGGGAGAGATGATGGAGCGGCGCCTGGCCGCCCGCATTCCCGTGGTCCTATTTACCGTCGATCTCACCACCGGCAAAGTGACGCCTTTGCTGCACTCTACCGACTGGATTGGGCACATGCTCTTTTCGCCCGCCGATCCGGCGCTGTTGATGTATTGCCACGAAGGTCCATGGCAGAAAGTGGATCGCATCTGGATGATTCACACAGATGGAACGCACAACGAACTCATCCATAAACGGACGATGGAGATGGAGATTGCGGGACACGAGTTCTGGGGCCTGGATGGTAAGACCATCTGGTACGACTGGCAATACCCCAAGGGAGAAGACTTCTTTCTTGCCGGCTATAACCTCGTAACACACAAGCGGGTCGCCTACCACCTGCAGCGCAACGAGTGGTCAATTCACTTCAACCTCACCCAGGGGGAGACCTTGTTCGCGGGCGATGGCGGAGATCCCGGGCAGGTGGCCAAGGCGCCCGATGGCGAATGGATCGAGCTGTTCCGGCCGCAAATGCTTAACGTCTCCGCAGGAGCCCTCGATGAACCTGAATTCTGGCAGCCGGGAATCCTCCACTCCGAACACCTGGTCAACATGGCTGCGCACAATTATCGGCTTGAGCCGAATGTTCACTTCTCTCCAGACAAGAAGCTGGTAATCTTCACCAGCAACATCTTCGGTCCCAGTTATGTTTTCGGGGTCGAGGTGGCCAAGGCGGATAATCCCCCTGCCTCGGATATCCACTCCACGCCCGAACTGGCGCGTCAGTTCAATCCATCGGGGCCGGCGCCCCTTCACCAGTAGCCGCGTGACTGCCGATTGGGAAGCTTGCAGCGCACGATAGAATCCGACAAGAATTTCAATCTGCATGGATGCCGGACAGACGCGTTTCGCGCTCCCGGCATTCGCAAGGAAAACACGATGAAACTTCGCTTGCGCCGATCCGAATTAGCCGGCCGCTGTTTTGCAATCAGCCGGTCCGCAATGCTGGCGCTCTTGCTTGTCGGCTCGGCTACGCTGCCTGCACAGGACTCCATCGCCGCCCTTCGCCACCAATTTCAAGATCCGCCTGCGGATGCGCGGCCCATGATGCGCTGGTGGTGGTTCGGTCCTGCGGTCGTCAAGCCCGAACTAAAAAAAGAACTGGAGACCATGCAGGACGCGGGCATCGGCGGAGTCGAGATTCAACCCGTCTATCCGCTGATGCTGGATAACGACGCCGCCGGCATCCGCAATCTTCAGTACCTGTCGCCGGAATTCCTCGATGATATAAGCTTCGCCAACACCACCGCCCGCTCGCTCGGCCTGCGCGTCGACATCACCCTCGGAAGCGGCTGGCCCTATGGCGGCCCGAAAACGACCCTGGCTCTGGCCGCGGGCCGCCTCAAAGTTGTCGCCATCCCCGTCACTGGCGCCAAGGTCGAAAAACCGCCGCTCGCGGAAGGAGACAACTTCATCGCCGCATTTGCTGTTGCCGGCACTGAGAAGTCGTTCGATCCCGCCTCTGCGAAACTCCTCGATCTAGCCAGCGATTCCATTTCTATCAGCGAGAGTGCCGGTACGGCCCTCTTCTTCATCTCCAGCCACACGCGCCAAATGGTGAAACGGCCGGCCGCGGGAGCTGAGGGCTTCGTCCTCGACCACTTCTCCCGTGCCGCCATCGACGAGCATCTGGCCAACGTGGCGACCCCGCTGTTGAATGCGTTCGGCGACCATCCACCCTATTCCGTGTTCTCCGATTCGCTTGAAGTCTATGAATCCGACTGGACGGCGAACCTTCCCGCCGAGTTTCTAAAGCGGCGTGGCTACGATCTCATCCCTCACCTGCCCGAGTTGCTGGCTGGGGGAACGCCGCAAGCCGATACAGTCCGTCACGACCGGGGCCAGACGCTCTCCGATCTGATTCGCGAGAACTACCTCGCGCCCCTCACTCGCTTTGCGGAGGCTCACCATACTCGCTTCCGTTCGCAGACCTATGGCCAGCCCGCAGTCACCCTCGCCGATGAAGCCGTTCCCAACCTCCCGGAGGGTGAAGGGCCGCAGTGGCGCACGTTTTCATATACCCGATGGGCTAGTTCAGCCAGCCACCTCTACGGTCGCAATATCACATCCGCTGAAACCTGGACATGGCTTCATTCCCCCGCCTTCCGCGCCACCCCGCTGGACATGAAAGCAGAAGCCGACCGCATGTTCCTTCTTGGCGTCAACCAGTTTGTTGGCCATGGCTATCCGTACTCCCCTCCCGCCGCGGGCGAGCCGGGATGGTCGCTTTACGCGGCCGCGGTTTTCAACTCCCACAACCCGTGGTTTCCGGTCATGCCCGACGTTACAAAATACCTCCAGCGCATGAGCTGGCTGCTTCGCCAGGGCACTCCGGCAAACGACATCGCCATCCTCCTTCCCGAAGACGATGCGCAGGCGGCATTCACTCCCGGCCACGATTCAGTCACGGACGAGATGCGGAAACGCATCACGCCCGCCATGATGGCGGCGATTCTCGATGTCGGCTACAACATCGACTACATCGACGCCGCCACCATAGATAAGCTGGGCGCCATACCCTACCCTGTGCTGGTCATTCCTCCCACCGTCAGAATTCCCTTGCAGACCTACAAGAAGATCGAGAGCTTTGCCGCATCCGCAGGCAAAGTCATCGCAATGGATAGTCTTCCATCGCTGGCCCCCGGTCTGATGGAACAGAACGATTCGGCTGAAATTGCCGCTGTTTCCGATCGGCTCTTCAAAGCAGCCGGCCACCGCGGCATGTTCATCGCCTCCACTACTGAGCTTGCGAATGTGCTCCGCTCCGCTCTTCCGCCAGACGTGCAGGCGGCGGGCCAAACAGAAGGCCTTGGCTTCCTGCATCGCAAACTACCCGGCCTCGAGGTGTACTTCGTGGCCAACACCGCGAATCGTCCCATCGACGGAACCATTCAGTTCCGGTCCACGCGGGCATTCGTCGATGCCTGGGATCCGGACAGCGGCAAGCTGCTCCAGGCCACGGAGGCAGGGCGGATTTCGTTGCTGCTTGCGCCTTATGAATCGCGTGTTTTTGTCTTGCACGATACAAACGAAAACAAATCGGCCTCGTCGTCGGAGTTCTTACCGGCTGCGCCGCGGGTGGTGGATGAACCACTGGCGGATCTGACCAGCGGCTGGACAATTCGCTTCGGCCCGAGCGCCTCGCCCGCGGCTCTCCCCGCTCTGACCTCGTGGACCGATCTGCCCGGCAGGCAGTTCTATTCCGGTGAAGCGATCTATTCGCGGAGCTTCAAGGTCGACGCCAGTCAAATCTCTTCGAAGGATTCCACTCTCTTCCTCGACTTCGGCGTCGGAACTCCCTTCGAGGACAAACGACGTCCCAACGCCAGTGGCATGCTCGCCCTTCTTGATCCACCTGTTCGCGAAGCCGCCACGGTCTTCATCAACGGGAAAAGAGCAGGCTCTCTCTGGCACCCACCTTATCGCATCGCCGTATCGCAGTTCATTCACCCGGGCCAGAACCAGATCGAAGTGCACGTTTATAACACGGCCATCAACCTGCTCGCCGGTCAGCCGCCGCGCGATTACACAGAGCTGCGCGCAAAGTACGGCCGCCGCTTCGATCCGCAGGATATGGATCACCTGCAACCCATTCCCTCCGGCCTCTTCGGGCCCATCCAACTTGAAGTTCAGAGGAAAAAATGACGACATTCGCCCGCGCCATTGCCGCCTTCGGTCTGTTTGGCTTCATTCTCGCTACGCCCGCCTTGGCCGCGTCTCAGACCTTCATAGCCAACGACTACGGCGCTAAAGGCGACGGCGTTACCCTGAACACGGCCTCGCTGCAGAAAACCATCGATGCGGCTGCCGCTGTGGGCGGCACCGTCACCGTGAATCCCGGCAAGTACCTCACCGGGTCTCTCTTTCTGAAATCGGGCGTTACTCTCAACGTGCCGCAATACGCCACGCTGGTAGGCTCTGAGAAGCTCGAGGATTACCCCATGCTGCCCACGCGCATCTCGGGAATCGAGATGACTTGGCCGGCGGCGCTCATCAATGTCTGCGACCAGCAGCATGTCACCATCACGGGAAAGGGCACGATCGACGGAGACGGGCCAATCTGGTGGAAGTCGTATTGGGACCTTCGCGCCTCGTATGAACCCCGCGGTTTGCGTTGGGCATCCGACTACGATGCACGGCGGCCGCGGCTCATCCTGTTGCAGAATTCCTCCGACATCCAGCTTGGCGGCGGCATCCTGCTCACGCGATCGGGGTTTTGGACCGTGCAGATTCTCTACTCCCACGACGTGCATGTGGACGGGGTTATCATCCGCAACAACGAGGGCGGCAAGGGGCCGAGCACCGACGGCATTGATATTGATTCGTCCCGCAAAATCCTCGTGGAACACGCCGACATCGACGCCAACGACGACGCGCTTGTCCTCAAGGCCGGTCGCGATTCAGATGGCCTGCGCGTCAACCGTCCTACCGAGGACGTTGTCATACGTGACTGCATTGTGCGCCACGGCGCCGCGGCCATCACCATCGGCAGCGAGACCTCGGGCGGGTTTCGCAACATTGAGGCTTACAATATCACCGCCCTTAGCGGCGTTCCCTCCGGAATTTTGTTCAAGTCCGCGAGTGTGCGCGGCGGATTTGCAAAAGACATCCGCATCCACGACCTCAATCTCGAGGGAGTCGCCATTCCTATTCACATCACCATGAACTGGAACCCGAGCTTCAGCTACGCCGTGCTGCCCGATGGGATGAAGGATATTCCGTCCTACTGGATTACCCTCAGTACGAAAGTGCCGCCGGAAAAGGGACTGCCGCACTTCAGCGACGTGCACATCTGGAACATCAAAGCCACAGGCGCCAAAAGCGCATTCAATGTGGCCGCCTATCCCGACGCCACGCTCGACGACTTCCACCTTGATCATCTTGATATCGAAGCAGCAACGGCCGGAACCATTGCCAATGCCAGGAACTGGACCATCACGGAAAGCACCATAAAGACCGGCGATGGAAGCAAGCCGGTCTTTACCGACTCCACATTCAAAGATCCAAAAGACATTCCATACGGCGAGCCCAAGTAAGTTCCCTTTGCGGCCAGGAAAGCGCCGATGCTGTGCGGAGAATCAAGCCACGGGGCGGTGGTGCATCTTCTTCCCTTTGCTGCCCGTCTCTTGTACACAACGCGATGGCGCAATCATTGCCTCAAGCGCGGTGGGCTCGCTACACTAGCCTTCCATCTATCGGAGAGCCGGGACACAACCAGATGAACCAAATCACAATGAAAGACATCGCGCAGGCATGCGGCGTTTCTATCATCACCGTGTCCAAAGCCATGCGCGGACGTCCCGATATTGGAGCCGAGACGCGCAAGCGTGTGCTGGCGAAAGCGAAGGAGTTGAACTACCGGCCAAATCTGACTGCCCGCAGCCTGGTGACCGGACAAAGCCGGCAGGTCGGGGTCATTGTTCCGACGCTGTTGCATCCGTTCTTTGCCGAGGTACTGGAAGGACTGGCCGCGACGATGAAGCAAGGCGGATACGCGGTCATGATTTCTTCGTCGATGGAGGATTCGGGAGCAGAGGAGGTGGCGATCGAACTACTGGTGGGACATCGGCTTGACGGCTTGATTGTCGCCTCTTGCAGTACGTATCCAGGACAATTTGAACAACTGAAAGAGCAGCGAGTTCCGTTTGTACTGATCGATCGATTCTTCCCCGGATTCAAGGCGGACTTTGTCGGTGTCGACGATGTCGCCGTTGGCCGGATTGCCACAGAGCATCTGATTGCGATGGGTTGCAAACGAATCGCACACATACGGGGCCTGGAATTTACAACAGGCGTGGGCCGTTTTGAAGGGTACAAACAAGCGCTCCACAATCATGGAATGAAGTTGGAACCCTCCATGGTCAGCCCCTACATGACCGCCGACGGGAAGGACTGGCAACAAAGCTACGAGGCCATGCGGAAACTGCTCTCTCAGAGACGTCCTGATGGGGTTTTCTGTTACAACGATCCGATCGCAATTGCGGCCATCGACGTCGCACTGGAAGCGGGCCTGCGGATTCCTAAAGACATCGCATTCATCGGGTGCGATAACCTGCACTTCGATGCTAGTCTCAAGGCTCCCCTTTCCAGCGTTGACCACCACAGCAGGCTAATTGGTGTGCGCGCCGCCAAGATGCTCTTAAGCCGACTAAGAGACAAGGCCTCAGGCACCCCTCGCCACATCGCGCTGCAACCTGCCCTCGTGGTGCGCGCATCTTCCCTGCGACGCCCCCTTGCGCAATAGGGATTCAAATTCAACAAAACAATGGTACTTCTCCATTCTTAGAGTGGAAAACGGCTGGACGTGAACCCTTTGCCAATCAATCTAAGTATTTGAAAACATTTATCTTTTGCAACACCAACGTTAACGTTACCGTTTTTCTCTTGACAAGTCTCTTAGTTTTTCTTACATTCGCTTTTGAAATAAGTTCCCCACTGAAATTATTCCAGAATACGATTCAGTTCTATTTTCGGAGGCCACACAAATGTTGCATCTGAAGGTCAGTCCTCTCCGGCCCGCAAAAGTGGGTCCCTTTGTCCCGTTATTGCTGGCTTCGCTATCCCTCCTTTTTCCAGGAGCAACACCGGCGCAGACCGCAGGCGAGGGATCTATTACCGGCACGGTTACCGATAGTTTCGGCGCCGTCGTCGCCGATGCCACGGTAACAGCGACCAACATTGCAACCAACGTCGCCGAACAGAGAAAAACCTCGTCGGCAGGCCTTTACACCATCGCTCCTCTGCCTGTCGGGATGTACAACCTGAAGGTGGAAGCCAAGGGATTCAAAGCGCTGGAACAGGAAAACCTGGATGTCGACGCATTGAACCCTTTGGCCTACAATGCGAAGCTGACGGTTGGCGCTCAGGTTGAGACAGTGACGGTCACAACGGCTCCACCCGCGCTGGATACGGAAAGCGCGGTATTGGGCGTCGTAATGGAGAACGAGGAATACGCCAATCTCCCAATTATTATGGCCACCACGCAGCAGCGAGACCCAACCGCGTTTGCCAGCCTGGTTCCGGGCGCGCAGAACGGCTCTCGCACACCAGTCGTTGCCGGTATCGCCAACTATCAGGGTTATCTCTATCTGGATGGCGTGCCTTCGGAAACCATCAACCAGCAGGGTGATAACCGCACGGTCTCGTTGAGTATGAGCCTTGAGGCCGTCGACCAGTTCCAGGTGCTCACCAGTGTCCCGCCAGCGGAGTACATGGGCGCAGGCGCGTCCAACTTCACCATGAAGTCGGGCGGAAAAGCGTATCACGGGCAGGTTTCCGACTACCTGCGCAACACCATTCTTGACGCCTGGCAATTCACGCAAAAGGAAGCAACCGTGAAGACAGTCACCGGAGCCACCGTGGCGGCGCCGAAGAGTGTGGAGCACGGCAATGAGCTCTCGGCGTCCGTGGGCGGCCATGTCCCTCACACCGGAGAAAAGCTCTTCTTCTTCTTCGCGTACGACAGGTATCATTCCCGTTTGAACAATCCGCCGGGACTAACGACCATTCCGACCACCGCCATGGAATCGGGCGACTTTTCCGCGCTGTCCGATAACGGCAAAAACGATATCCCGATCATCTTCGATCCGCAGAGCAACACGTGCGGAGTATCCGGCTGCACACGCACACCGTTTAGCTACAATGGCAAGCTCAACGTCATTCCACCCGGACGAATCTCGGCCATCACGAATAAGATGCAGTCGTTCATGCCCAACTATCCCGGTTCACCCAATTCCGGGTTGTCGGGTAATTACAACGCCTCGGCCTTCAACAACGACTATCTTGGCACTGCTATTGGCGGCCGCGATAACCACCTTTATGACTGGCGCGTGGACTACGACCTGAATGCAAGGAACCGCATTTCCTCGGTCGGCGCAATGGGACACGTGGTTTATACCAACAACTTCGGCACTCCCTACCTTCCGGTCCCCTATGCCATCGGCGACTATGCCACCATCGTCCCCAAGCAGTACAACATCGAAGACGTGTACACCATCACCGACCACCTGACCAACCAGTTCAAGGTCGGTTACACGCGGTTCTACATGCCCATCACCAATCCAACCCAGGGCCTGACCCAATACGAAATTGGCACCTTGGGTGTCACCAATCTGCCTGCGGGACAAGCCGGACAGGAGTTTCCCGGTGTGTCGTTCGCTGGAGCCGGCTCTTTGGCGGGCAGCATTCTTCCCGCCACCTGGACCACAGACACCAACTCGGCTTCAACCCAGCTCACTATCCCAAACAATTATGAATTGGTCGACAACGTGGGATGGCTGAAGGGAAAGCACCAGTTCACCTTTGGCATTAGCTATCAGTTTGAAGGGCTCAACAATGCCAACCCGGCTACCTACACAGGCGTTCTTCCCCTCACCTTCGATCAGTATGCAACCGCGGGCTATGGATGCTCAGGCAGCAATTGCACCATCGACGATGGCTCGTCCTCTGTCATCGATCAGAGCAAAACTGGATATGCATACGCCAGCTTCCTGCTGGGCGCGGTCGGCGCCACAGGAAGCGGCACCACGGGCTTGACTCTGCCTCTACAGAATGTGGCCACAATTTACAGCCGCATCAAGGCCGCAGCGCCCTATGCCGAGGACACTTTCAAGCTCAATTCCAAGCTGACCGTCGATCTGGGCTTCCGCTGGGATTATCTCCCCCCGCTGCATGAGAAGTTCAATCACTTCACCTTCCTGAATCCCACCGTCACAAATACCGCCGTTGGCTATTCTGGCGCACTGGAATTCGATGGCAACTTCGGTGGCGCGGGCGTCTCCTGCGGTTGCAAAACCCCAGTCCAAACCTATTGGAAGAACTTCGGGCCGCGCGTGGGCCTTACCTATGCGCTTGACGACAAGACGGTGATCAGGGCTGCATCGGGCCTCGTCTACTCACAGGGCGGGGGAACCGGCGGCGGCCGCGTGGCCGGCAACGGCGGATCCAATGGCGCAGGGCAGGCTCTGGGATTCAACACCACCGCCGTAGCGCCTGGAGACACTCTCACCGGCGCAGCTGCAGGTCCCTCCTTCTGGCTCAACAGCACCAACAGCGACCTCTTCGGCGCGGGATACGCTTATCCGGCAGCCCCCGCGCCTGGCGCCGCAAGCACCATCCTCGATGCGGGCAACTACCTCAACGGCAGCGGCGCATTCGTAACCCCATCCACCATGGGATACGTCGACCCCTATCTGTCGGGACGGGCCCCGATGTATACCTTCTGGAATGTGGGCATCGAGCGCTCCATCACCAAGAACATGATCGTCCAGGTCAACTATGTGGGGGATGAGGCGCACCACACCTGGGACGGCAGTTCTCAGAATTCGCGCGGATACTGGAACAATCAGTTGAACCCCGCCTACCTTGCCGTGCTTGGTCCGGTAAACGGCGTCGCCTCGAACGGTAAGCCGACATCCCTTCTCACCGCGCCCGCAACCTCGGCCAATGTAGCCACTCTCAATGCCAATATGGCGGGTCTCCCGAATCCCGCTTCGTTCATCGCCGCCGCCAACAAATTTCCTGGCCAGTCAACCCTCAGCATCGCCCAGATGCTGACGGCATTCCCGCAGTACAACAACGTAATAGACACCTTTGGCGGACCGTTTTCAGAGAACTTCTCCTACAACGCGGTTCAGTTCACCGTCAGCCAGCGCATGACCCAAGGCCTCTCGTTCAACGCCAACCTCACTCTCTCCAAAAACATTGGAGACGACGGCACCTTCCGCAGCGGTTACGCCATTCCGGCGGCAGCCATCGACGGCCACGGACAAAGCTGGAAACAGGACAGGATCGATCGCTCCTGGACAACCATCTCCGTACCCACAATCCTGAATGCCTACGGCGTCTATCAGCTTCCCTTCGGCGCCGGCAAAATCGGCGCAACCAACTTCCTGGTGCGCCAGCTCGCCGGCGGATGGCAAGTGTCGGGTGTTTACTCGTACGACACCGGCTCGCCATTCACCCCTACCTGGAGTTCGGGAGGAAACTGCGCCAATGCGGCGCCGAATTCCGGCCAATGCATGCCGTCGATAAACACCGCATTCAGCGGCCCTGCGCGCAAAAACGGCAAGTTCGGCAGCGGCCCTAACGGATTCAACGCCTGCAACGCGGGGCTCAACGGCCTTGGCCAGTCTGGTTGCGTCGCGATCCAATACGTCGATCCGTCATCATTCGCCAAGCCGGCCAACGTGTCAACCGCCTCGGCTACGTCACAGTACCTCATCGGCAATGCGCCACGCACCAGAGCGTACGGAATTACGGGCCCGGCCAATCAAACCTTCAACGCCTCGGTGCGGCGCACCTTCCCCATTTATCACGAGATGGCCTTCGTCTTCCAGGCGGACATCCAGAATGTGTTGAACCTGATGATCTGGGGCGCGCCCAGTGGCGGCTGGGGCACGACATCTACCGGGTACTCCGCCTCGTTCGGAACAGTGGGGGCGCCCGGTACCTTGCCGCGCGACTTCCAGTTGTCGGGACACATCAACTTCTGAGTCGATGTGACTCCTCCTCCCGAAGAGGTGCGCAGTTCGATATGCTCATCTCTTCGGGTAATTCTTCAAGAGATCTTACCGGAGCTTCGAAGCGGTGCGTTCTGCCGTCGATGCGCAGCCACGATTCGTAACGAGTGCAATCGCCTCAACATCGCAAATCCTCAAACACCCGGATCGACTCTGCCTTGAAAGGGAATGAAATTCTCGATGCCCCTCACTCGTCGCAATCTGCTGGTCGGCTCAGTCTCGCTGGTGGCGTCCGGATTCGTTAGAGGACTTGGACAGGATCAGTCCAGAGCAACAAGCACAGCCGTGTTGGATTCATCGCAAGTAGCCCTTCCTTTAACTCATGCGGCGCACACTCTCTTCCACCAGATAGGCGCGGATAGTTGGAAGGAACTGAATCAGCGCCTCCGTACCGTGAATGCCGACATTCAGACCCACGGATTGCGCCACATCCCCAACATAGAAGGGACGTTCCTCACCGGATATCCGTATAACGAGTTCTACGACTGGGACCTCTATTTCGAAAACCTCTACCTCTCGTACTTCGGTGTTTCGCAATACTGCTTTACAAATCTCAAAGAGTTCCTCAATAGGGAACAGCCGGACGGCTATGTCAACCGTAGCTTGATCAAACAGCGAGACCGGCAGCAGTTCAAGCCATTTCTTGCGCAGCTTGCGGTGCTTGGATCCAAGCAGAATCATGACGATTACGAGTGGCTGCGGGGCGAGTACTATGACCGCCTGGTGAAATATCTCGACAAATGGTTCTCATACGATTCAGACCACAATGGCCTGCCGGTTTGGAACTCTGCCGACGCTGCTGGTACCGACAATCAGTGGTCGCGGGCGGGAGCGTTGAGCTCTCTTGAGGTTGAAGGCGTCGATCTTGCTTCTTACCTGATCCGCGAGTTGCGTGCCATGTCGGTCATTGCGAGCCATCTCAACTTGAATTCGGATGCCGCTTCGTTTGACGTGCATGCCGATCGCGTCATTGGCCTGATCAACACTGTCTTATGGGATGAGGCGGGAGGGATGTACTTCGATCGCAACGAGAAAACCGGCAAGCGTGTGTACGTAAAGTCAGCGACCAACTTCATGCCGTTGTTTGCCGGTGCGGCGCTCCCTGGACGCGCAAAGCGAATGATCCACGAGCACCTGCTGAACCGGGATGAATTCTGGCTGAATTATCCGGTGGCAAGCTACGCAAAGACCGAGCCAGACTATTACCAAGGTTCGCACCGCGAATGCAATTGGCGTGGCCCCACCTGGGCTCCCACAAACTACATGATCTTTCAGGGGCTACGCCGTTATGGACATCAGGCGGACGCCCGCGAATTGGCCACTCGCTTGTTCACCATGGCACTGCTGAAAAATCCAGTTCTCCGCGAATACTACAACGCGGAGACGGGAGACGGCTTGGGTCAAACCCGCTTTTGGGGATTTACTGCCCTCTATTATGGAATGCTGCTGGAATCCATCCTGGGGTACGATGCTTCGTCCCTTTCGAAGCCGTCGATTCCAATCATGGAAAAGGAGTTGAACATCCGCTTCGTATCCTCTTAGCTGGTGCCCACAGTGGGAACGCTGCGCCGATTGAATTCGAAACAAAGGCGTTCCGATGACCCTGAGATTCACCTTTACATGTGGCTTCAAGGGGCCGTTCAGAGCATTCCCTATGGTCCAAGGCAATGTCTGGGCTCAATTTATGAGAAGAACTCTCGCCACCAATCCGATGCTCATTGAAGCGCCAAGAGGCATCGAGGCCCAATTGACCGCGCGGGTTGTCAGTCACATTCGCGCGAAGATCGAGGACGGCTCACTTCAACCAGGCGACAAACTTCCTCCTGAGCGCGAGTTCGCCAAGTCCCTGCGAATTAGTCGAGCGAGTCTCCGAACGGGAATTGGACATCTCGCAGCCACGGGGGTTATGAAGGTCCGTCACGGTGTCGGCACCTTTGTCGCCGATTGCCCTTCGCTGATAAGCCAGGTGCCCCTCGGGATCCTCGGCGCACTACATGGTTTCAACCCCGCGCAGTTTCTTGAAGCGCGTTGTTTGCTCGAGTCGAATCTCGCAGCGTTGGCGGCCCAGCGAGGCAGGCAGGAACATTTCACGATGCTTCAAGAAGAAATGGCCAAAATGTATGCAACCGTTGACGATCCGGCACTCTACCTTATTCACGATATGCGCTTTCATCGAACCATCGCGGAAGCGGCGGATAATCCTATTCTTACCGCTCTGATGGACACAATTTCGACGGCGTTATACGATGACCGGCAAAGGAGTGCCGAGCGATCTCAATATCGCAAGGGTGCGCTGGAGGCCTACCGTGAGATCTATCGGGCGATTCGTGAACGTAACCCAGTTGAAGCTCGCGCTGCCATGGAACGACATCTCAATTCCGCAGCGGCGGTGCCGCACTGCACTTAAGTCGTTTCTTGCTCAAGATTGGTGCAAAGAGATGGCACTGGAGTTTTGTTTCAAGTTCCGAATAAAGTGCGTATTTCGAGTTCCGATTCTACTGCGACCGAGTCGCCAGGGAAGCTGCAAATTTGACGCGCAGAGCAAAGCCATATTGGCAATCGGCAGCGGCCGGAAACTTTACGTTCAATGCATCTGTCGTTTGCAGCCAGTCGACCTTCTGGGTCGAACCTAGCAGATCCACCTCACGGATCGGGTCGCCCTTCGCTTGTCCAGCCAACCCGAGAGAATGCACGGATGCGGTTCCGTCCGCGGGACACGCCAGGCTGATAACGTAGACGTTTTCGCCCTTTCTGGTAAAGCGAAAATCCTTCGACGTATAGCCTTTCATTTCCTGGTCGGTGGCAAAGCCGGTCTTGACCTCGGTCGGGCCCTCACCGGAAACGATCCACGGCTCGGTCCCATAAATGGCTTCTCCGTTGCGATTGAGCCACGCGCCCATCTCCAGAAGGATGGCGCGCACTTCGTCCGGAATCGTCCCATCCGCCCGTGGTCCGATGCTCAGCAGCAGATTGCCATTCTTGCTGACAATATCCACCAGCTGGTGGACAAGGAATTCTGGCGTCTTGAACTGGTCATGTTCCATGTAGCCCCAGGACAAATTGCTGATGGACGTGTCGGTTTGCCATGGCCGCAGGTCGATATCCGCCCGCAGGCTTCGCTCAAAGTCCTTCACTCCCGCAGTCCCCTCCATCGCAAAGTCCTTGTAGGTAATCGTTCCGTCGATTTGATGGCTGGCTGCAAAGTTATCGTAGAACGCTGTGAATTCCGTCATGCTGGCGCGGAAGGCCGGCTGGCCGTTGCCGCCATCGAAGTACACCAGCTCCGGTTTGTATTTCTCAACCAGCTCGACAGACCGCGCCAGCCAGTCGCGAAGCCACGCATCACTGACATAAGTCCATTCGTTTTGAGGATTGAAATGCGGATCGTTCAGCCACTGATGCGCCGGGCCATAGAACGCAGCGTACTTCGGATCGTTGACATCCGAACGGATGAAACGGCCCTCGCCGTAGTAGTAGTTGTGCTCCGCTCGATGCGAGGAGATGCCGAAGTGCAATCCGGCCGCGCGAATGGCTGTCGACAGCTCTGCCAGGACATCGCGGTGCGGCCCCATTTTGGCCACAGTCCAATCGGAAAGATCTGAGTCGTACATCGCGAAGCCGTCGTGGTGCTCGGCGATCGGAATGACGTACTTCGCTCCGCACTGTTTGAATAGCTTAACCCAATCCTGGGGATCGAATTTCTCGGCGCGGAAGCTGGGAATGAAGTCCTTGTAGCCGCGTTCGTCGAGACTGCCGAAGCGCTGCACAAAATCGTCGTGCGCCGGGTCGCCGGGCCGGTACATGTTGTGCGGATACCATTCATTGACCGCGCCGGGAACCGCGTAGACGCCCCAGCCGACGAAGATGCCGAACTTGGCGTCCTTGAACCACTGGGGAACCGCATGTCCGCGCAAGCTTTCCCAATCCGGGCGATAGGGGCCGTCGTGGGCCTGCTCATTCGCCAGCTTCAGCAGAGCATTGCGGCGGCCATCGAATTTGGCAACCGAGTCCTGCCACTCTTTGTCAATTTGCTCCGCCGATTTGACCCCATGCGTGGCTGCCCAGGCATCAGGAATCCCAGCGGCCGGCAGCGATTCTCGGGAGGTAGATGGACTCGATTGGCCCAAAACTGCAAGTGGCGCCGGGCACGCACCCAGAAGCAACACAAGAACGAAGTAGATCTTCATTTTCTGATCCCCGGCAAGCCGCAAATGACGGCGAGGCAGAGCACATTGTAAATGTTCTCAACTATCGGTGCAGCACGACACGTCGCTCCGCCAGTCTCTCAAGAAATCCATTCCGCATTAAATTCCCCGATTGGGTTGTTCTTGGATAGTATGGTTGTGCGAGTTCCTCCGAGCCAAAGGCGGCGGACAAATGTAGAGGGCCAGATTCATGCCAACGCCGTGTATCTCCCGACGTCAATTTCTTGAAACAGCCGCAGTTGCCGCGGCCGCAATCCCAGTTCTTCTTGGAGCGAATCGTTCTCCCTTCGAATTGGCCCAGGGTACTGTGTACGTGCCGCCCAAATCTCCTCGCTCGACGTTTAACTTTAATCTCAATTGGCAATTCATCTGCCAGGACGTGTCAGGGGCAGAAACTCCGGCCTTCGATGATTCGAAGTGGTCAACGGTCAGCACGCCGCATAGCTTCAACGACGTGGACTCATTCAGGAAAATCATCTCCCACAGCGGCGGCGACCTGGGAACCTACAAAGGGCTTTCCTGGTACCGAAAGCATTTCAAAGTGCCTGCCGAGTTTGCCGGACGCAAGATCTTCCTCGAATTCGAAGGAATGCGGCAGGCCGGCGATATTTTTCTGAACGGGAAACCGGTCGGCCTGTATGAGAACGGGATCACAGCCTATGGCGTGGACATTTCCAATGCCGTGCTTTTTGGACCCGATGAGAACCTGCTGGCCGTGAAGGTAGACAACGCGACCATCTACGAGGAACGCGCGACGCAAACCAAATTCGAATGGAATGCAAACGACTTCAACCCGGACCACGGCGGCATCAACAGGCATGTCTGGCTGCACGTTGCGGGCAGGATTTACCAGACTCTGCCGCTCTACTACGGACTGGAGACGACGGGTGTTTACGTGCACGGGGGCAAATTCGATCTCACGATGAGATCCTGCGAAGTGACAGTCGACTCCGAAGTGCGCAATGAGTCAGGTGATCGTGCGACGGTGGGATTGTCGGTGATTATCGTCGATCGAAACGGAGAGGTACGCGCGCGGTTCGAAGGCGACCCGGTTGACATGGTAGACGGTGAGAAGACGGTTCACACGGCGATCGGGACACTCAGGGATGCGCGCTTTTGGAGCACAGAAAACCCGTATCTCTACGACGTCTACACCGTGCTCAATGTGAACGGGAAGGTTGTCGATGTCAACAGGATCGTGACCGGATTCCGGAAGACGGAGTTCAAGGGTGGCGCAGGCACCGGTGGCGTTTACCTCAATGGGAAGTTTGTCTACCTGAAAGGCTTTGCGCAGCGGG
>Ga0302197_10000312_pt1 | contig 48822 bp, 43 predicted proteins | sample II_Bog_N2_1_FD_193526 | JGI IMG/M metagenome (GOLD analysis project Ga0302197, IMG submission 193526) | Peat permafrost microbial communities from Stordalen Mire near Abisko, Sweden - II_Bog_N2_1 | ecosystem: Environmental > Terrestrial > Soil > Wetlands > Peat | place: Sweden: Abisko... | reverse complement strand
GTCTGGCCCACGAACATCGAGATCCTTTACTATGCCTTTCATATCATGGCGGGCTTGGGTACGGTCTTCGTCGTTCTCATGCTTGCCGGAGCGGTGCAGCTTTGGCGCGGCCTCCTGGACAAGAGCAGGGTGCTTCTCTGGCTGCTATTGTGCGCGTTCCCGTTCCCCTTTATCGCCAATACCGCGGGCTGGACTGCGGCTGAACTGGGCCGCCAGCCCTGGCTTATCTACGGCCTGTTTCGCACTGAGCAGGGTGTCAGCGCAACGGTCAATTCCGGCTCCGTCGTCTTTACGCTGATTGGCTTTGTTGGACTGTATTTCGTGGTGGGGCTGCTTTACTTCAGCCTGTTTTCCCGCGAATTGAAGCATGGCCCAGAGGAGGTGTCCCATGATTGAGATGTCCTACGGCATTCTGGTCTTTATGTTGACCGCCTTTATGGTCCTAGAAGGCTGGGATTTTGGCGCCGGACTCATCCATTTCGTCGTCGGCCGCAATGAATCGGATCGGGGTGTCGTGATCCGGGCGATCGGCCCCCTTTGGATCTGGCATGAGGTATGGCTGGTTGCCTTTGGCGGCATGACCTTCGTCGCTTTTCCTGCAGTCTTGGCTTCGGCCTTCGCCGGCTTCTATCTCGCGCTATTTCTCCTTCTTTGGTGCCTGATTCTGCGCGGCATTGCAGTGGAGGCCAGGGGGCTCATAAGCGACCCCCTATGGAGGGAGGCCTGGGATTTTGCCTTCGCCACTTCAAACCTCCTCCTCGCCGTCTTGATCGGCGTGGCGCTGGGCAACGTCATTCGCGGAGAGCCGCTCGATGCCCACGGCGATTTCACGCTGTCCTTCTTCACCGATTTCGGAGTGCATGGGCAGGTCGGAATTCTGGATTGGTACACGGTCTCTATCGGGATCTTCATCCTCGTGCTCTTCGCAGCTCACGGCGCCTCGTACCTTACCTGGAAGACTGAGAGTACGGTCCATGAACGGAGCGAGCGACTGGCCCGGTGCCTTTGGCCGATCGTCCTTCTGTTGCTCCTGGGTGCTACGATCGAAACGGCAATAGTGCGGCCGGATCTTTTCACCGGCATGATTCATCGCCCCCTAGCTTGGCTTGCCCTGGCTGGTGTGGCGGGAGGCGGCCTTGCCGCCCTCTTCGGCCAATGGCGGCGTCGAGAATTAACGGCCTTTCTCGGCTCTTGCACGCTCATCAGCAGCCTGATGACAGCAGGCGCCGTTGGAGTTTTCCCGGTCATGCTCCACTCGACGGTTGAACCGGAGAATTCGGTCACCGCCTACAATAGTGCTACAGATATCCATGGGCTTCGATCGATGCTCATTTGGTGGCCGTTTGCGTTCGTTCTCGCGGTCGGGTACGTTGCATTCATCTACCGGTACTACCACGGAAAGGTTAAAGCTGGGGCGAATTCCCAGGGGTATTGAGTGAGAGTGTGCGCTGTTTTGGTGTTTTGTGGCGCGGTCGGTTCCTTTACCTTTGCATTGCCTTTTTAGGCGTAAATCCAGTTTTTGTGCATAGGAACGCTCGCGGTCGTCTCACAACGGGCGAGTCTCGGGAAATACGCCTGCCGGGACAGTGATCTGCTACACCGCAATGGCCAAGAACCCACCTATGGCATTCCGCGCTCCACAGTATGGAGCGTGAAACCTCTGCCAGCTCTAGCTGACGGTCACCTCCACCGGCCGATCGGACACCTGGAAATCGATGAATCGAGCCCGGACGTTCGGAGGATTTTCGGTTAGTCGCGTACGGATTCTTTGCCCAGCTTCCGGCGTATCCGCGCACAGGAGCATGTACCCACCGCCGCCGGCTCCGAGCAATTTGCAGGCCGCCAGGTCAGCGCCGGCGGTTCTAATGATACTTTCAATCTGGGGGGTGGTCGTGTCAGGATCGAGACGGCGGTTGAGGTCCCATGAGCGAGCTATGCAGCGGTGCATTGAACTCTGATCGTCCTCCTGCAGGGCTTGATGCAGGTGCTGTGAGTTAATGCGGATCAAGCCGAGCGTCCGAATTGTGGCCGAACGTCCAAGAAACATATCGTGGACGATCTCTTTAAGTATGCCTTTCGCCAGTCGTGTCACGCCTGTGTAGTATAGCAGAAGCGTGTGGTTCGCGTGAGCGTCTCCGATCAGTTGCCCTGGCAGGTAACGCACGCTCGGGGTTTGTACGAGGCCCTGCCCGGTTTGGATCAGTTTCACGCCACCAAAGAGTGCTCCCGCCTGGTCTTGCCAACCCCCGCCGGTCGTCAGCAACTGCTCGATAGACAGGACCCGTTGGTATATATCCAAGACGTCCCATCCGAGATTGCACGCGCGGCTCAGCGCCACGAGCAATGTTGCCGCGAGGATCGAGGAGGTTCCCAGACCCGATCCCTTTGGCACGGCACTCAGGAGCGAGATCTCGAGGCCACCCCCAAACTTCTTCAGCAATTCGGGCAAGGTACGCGGGGGCGTGCCCGAAATGAAGGTCGGCAGAAACCCGGCTAGGGCCAATGCCGCTTTCGGCAGGCTGAAGCCGGAACGATCGTCACGGAAGGATGAAAGTTCGGCGAAACTTCTGATGTCTTCTGTTGCGCCAAGGTCGATCGACCGGAGCCTGAATTCTGGCTTCGAAATGGGACGTACGAAAACCTGTATCGGGGGCTGGCCGTTCAGAAGCACGGCCACATTGAGAACCGAGCCTCCGAATTCGAAGCAATAGGGTGGGGTGTCCGTCCAACCTCCCGCAAGGTCGAGGCGCAACGGGCTGCGCGCCCATACAATCTGATCCACTTTCAGAGCCAGGTGCGGGTTAGGCCCGCTCAAGCTGATCGAGGCAATGACCGACTCCTGCAGGCGCGCGTATCCTGAGGCCAGAAGTTGTGCGCGTTTTCCGCCCCGTTCCAGGCTTGCAAGAAGCACAAGGAGCCGGGAGGCATGCTCAGGTTTGTTCGTCGCTGAGAGGATCCGCGGGCCGCGGCTGCGCAACCAGCGGCGGAGAGCCGGCGCCTCCCTTCTGGCATAAGCCGAAATAGCCGCAAAATCATGGGTGAATACCCCCATATCGGCTCCGTTAACGCAGGCCTCAAATTCCTCACGTAAACACGCCGCATGCGCCGCCCGGCGTCCGGCGAAGTAGCGCATAAAATTCACGGCACCTGGAATCTCCGAGGCAGAAAGCCGGCGGAGGCCCATGAGGCGCGCTCCAACGGTCGGGTCCGGGTGAATATCGAAGAACCAGTTCACGGCATCCTGGTCGATCTCATGCGCAGACAGCACGGGGTAAATCGGCAGGTGAAAAACGTCTTCCGCTGGTTTGGGAAGGCCGCGCGCGGTAAGCCATTCCAGTGCGTCGCGTCCACAAATCTTCCCGCCCGAGCCTACCGAGCCTCGCAGCGAATCGTCTAGATGGTGCGGCCTCAGTATCCAACGGTCGCGTCCAATAGGGACCGTCTCGACACACCAGCCCTGGCCCAGGGACTCGATGCAGTTCGTCGCGGGAAGACCTGACACGATGTTGTGTCCTTCCAGGCGGATCCCTTTCTTGCTTTCCACTGCATCGAGCCAGACAGGAAGGGACGGTGAACCCGTTAACGCGGAGCCCAAGGTTGCGGTGAGAAGTTTCTTTCGCGGTGAAAACGTTCCGCGCTGGATTTGCTCGAATGACTCGAATAACTGGCGGCTCGAGCCCAAATGGTAGAACCGGGCATCCTCGAGGGGGATCACGGCGGAACTCAACGCCGACCAGCCGAGGCGCCGCAGGCGGTCGGGGGGGCGCGTCCGACTGCCCAGGGCGGCGCCAATCTCCGAGTATAGGTCCAGGTGTTTCGGGTGGCCATTGGCCGTTTCGAAGCAGTTGCGCCCCTCGTTCCACCCGCACCGCCGGAACAGCATACGCAATGCGTCGATGCTAAGCAGCCACATGCCTGAATCGACATAGAAATCATAACGGGACGAGAGCCGGTGGATCTCATCTTCCAGGGGTTTCTGCAGGAAAAACGCGATTGGATGAGCACGCCCCTCGGCGTGGCCCCGGTCCCTCTCGACGAAGTAAACGCCGAAGTTTCGCGCGACTCCCGGCGCCACGCGCATGCCAATGCCTGTAATATCGGCCGCCGTGGCGGGGATCTGAAGTGGGTCAAAATCAAGCAGGACGTCGCCCGCCGTCACGAGGACCGCCGCCTTTCCGCCGGCCTCGCGCAGCACCTGCTGGTAGGCCGGGATCTGAAAATCAGCGAGCATCTGATCAAATCTCCGCGGCGTTAGGGCGCCGACCGCCGGCATCGGCAAGAATACCTTTCCGATGGCTGCGTATGAAGGAAGGCGGCGGCTCTCGCCTCCGCCATGCAGGATCAGCTTCTGGCCTTCAGCCAACCATTCAAAGAGGGGTTTGCGGGTGCGTTTTGAGCTGTTGGCCCAAGCTTGCACCAGAAGATTGATCGTGCCTCCGCCAGAGCCCAAGCGGCCGGAGCGGGGATCCGCCCCGACGTAGACATCCGCTCCGCCGGCAATCTCACTAAGTCGTTCACCCCAGAGCTCTTGCCCTGCTGCGGACTTGATGAAATCTCGCAAGTGCGGGGGTACCGAGAGCAACACGCTACTCATAAAATGGGATCAGAAAATTTCGGCCCAGAGCCAAAAGAAGCAAGGTTTCATTCAGCTCCCTCAAAATCCCCCTGCTGCCTTTCATCGTAATATTCTAGCTAGGAGCAGGTTATGCAGCAGCAAATCGGGTGACTTCATCGTCGGAGGCTATACTGCCAATCGAAATATTTGATTACAGAAAGAGGGCGAAAGGTGGTATCATCCGTACCGAGTTGAAAAACTCCATTGCTATCGTCTGCTTTTTCATGGCCTGCCTCTCGGGCTGCTACGGCTGGCAGGACGACGTCACGCTCTACGGCGTCGCCTTCCAGAAGGCCAGCGTCGACGAACACGGTTTCGTCATCGGCCGCATCGCCGGGGACATGATCGTATCCGGGCGGCCCTGCGCCAAGGGTTGGCTCCACCTGCACCCAAATGGAATTCCCGCCGGCTTTACTGCGGCGAAGGATTTCACGCTGGGCCGTTTCACGATTCCCGCAGGAACGTGGGTCTTCCAGAATCCGGATGGGGTGATCACCGTCTGCGCCTTCCCGCGCGACGTCGAGATCCAGGGGCACCTCTGTCGCGGCGGCATGGGCGGATCGGAGGGCGTGCAGGCGGCGTTCTATCCGAGCGGAGCCTTGAAACAGTTCTTCGTGCGCGAGCCCGATCGCATCGACGGGATCCTTTGCGAGACCAAGCTGGTCAAGCCGGGAATCGAACTTTACGAGGACGGGCATCTGCGCAGCGCGATCTTGGCGGAGGATTGCACGGTGGACGGACACCCATTCCATAAGGGCGACCCCATACGGCTCACCCCGACAGGGCATCTGGCAACTTGAGGCTATCTTTGTTGGTCTAACTTAGGCATTCGACTGGCGAACCTATTGCCTCTCGATTTGGGGCCATTCTTGCTTTGTCTGCCTATTGAGTCTCCAATCACCAAAATGGGCCGCGCGAACAACCTTTCCCGCTGGGCCGCGTCGTGCCTCTGATGGGGCACTCCGCTCCACCTTGATCGATGAAATCATCCGCCTTGAGACAATCGCTGACGCCGGAGCCCGTCTGCGGAGGGTCGGGAGCTCTGTTGCTATCAGCATTGGCACTTGTCCTGTCGTTGGATTTGGCAGGTTGTTCATCGAAAATGGACTGGTCGAAGGAACCCGTGCCGGTGTCTGTATCTGCTGCGAATTATTCCCAGCTTTCCGACGAGGACTTATATAATCGGGTCATTATTGATCCAATAAATGCCCACCCGGAGCCCCCGGCTGTTGCAAAGCCAACCAGGCCATTTTATTACCTCCTCCTGCCCGGCGAGGTTTATCCAAGTGACGTCGCGCTTGGGACTGTCTACCGCGAGCTCGAGAGTGCGCTCGAGAAAAGAGGCTACTTCAACGCGATCTACCAGAAAACACCTGCGAACACTCAGCCTAAGGTCGATTACCTGCTGCGTGTTCATTTCGGAGAACGCCCATGGCTGACCCCGATAGTGAGGACGGACAGGGTGACCTGGGGAGATGACGGCCTCGTGGCCAACAGGCATAAAATGAACCTGCTAAGCGTGAGCGGTTCGTCTTATGATCCGCGTGTCGGGTTGAGCACCGAGGAGGTTATGCGCCTCAACGGGATGTTTGCGTCTTCAATCGCCAATTTTGGACTCGGCTCGGGACAGAGCTTTGGCCTTTTCGCGCCAGCGTCGCTCTGGGGCAGCTTTGGATCGAACAAACAGCTATGGCGGGACTTCGGAGAGGAAGACCAGGAGTCTCAGAATTTTTACCTGTTCGTCGTCGAGGCATTCAAATTGGACGATGTCACGGTCATGAGGAAGAGGGCGCCTTGCATCTGGGCCACATTTATCGCTGTGCCCTCTGACCGGGATATGAAATTCTCAAGTGTGCTGCGCTCCATGATTCAGACGGCCACGCCTTACTTTGGGGAAACAACGCACGGTCTTCAGGCCTATGAGGTACCGCATGGAAAGGTTTTCCTCGGAACCCCTGTCGAAGTGCCCGGGGCCGAGAAAGAACCCCTTCCTAGAGAATAGGACCCTCTGAGGTTCGACGCGAAGGGGCGGGAGCCTTTAAGGGATAGAGGGATGCCGATTATGTAGCGTCCCCTGTGAAGCGATGCACCAATACTGAGTAATTCCTCTACCCACCTACATCCCAACTAAAGAGTCCTTTGGGCTGCATTCTAAATGGAACCCAATCGTGAGCGACAGACCGACCCATTCGAGATTTACCGACCCCGAAACGGTCAATCCTCCGGATTCCCAGGTGTGAACAAGACGCGGGTTGTTTGGAATGCCGTCGTTACTTTTCCGATCAGTTTAGAATTCCTGGCGGAAGATCCCTGAGACCGCATCGAACATTTTTTCCAGTATCGACCGGTCCTTGAAATCCGCCCGCGTCATCAGTCGGGAAAGGCTTTTGTCATTCTCGAAAACTGCGGTCTGCGTTGCCGCAAACACTTCGTCGTAGATGTTAAGATTTGCTTCGTCGTTCAATCGGAATGATCGATTGTCAAAATTCGTCGAGCCCACCGACACCCAGACACCGTCCACGATTAAGACCTTGCAATGATAGAGAGAGGGTTGGAATTCATAAATGAGCACTCCGGCGTCGAGCAACCTCACCCAACGCGAGCGGCTGGCTCCCTGTACAATTTCCGAATCGGTGTGGGGGCCGGGCAGAATAATTTCGATCTTCACGCCGCGCTTTTCAGCCGTAATCAGCGTTTCAATCGCAAGATCGTCCGGCACGAAGTAGGCGGCCTGAAGGCGGATGCTTTTCTTGGCCGACGCGATGGACAGCAGATACATCAGCCGAACGCTTTCGCTGCCCTCATCGGGGGAGCTCTTGAATACCTGAGCGCGCGAGGGGCCAATCTGGGTCAATTCGGGATAATACTCCCTGCCAAAGAGCACACGGGCTTGGGTCTTCATCCAATTGTCGCCAAATGCTGCCTGCATCTGTGCCACCGCCGGGCCTTCGATTTTGTACTGCGAGTCGCGCCAGTGATCCACGGCGGTGCCGTTCCCGGTCCACGAGTCGGCAATGCCGACTCCGCCGGTGAATCCGATCCGGCCGTCCACGATCAGCAGCTTGCGGTGGGTGCGATTATTCAGGCGGGACAAATTATACCAGCGAAGAGGATGGTAGCGTTCTACCTCGACGCCTGCGGCCTTCATCGCCGTTAGGTACCTTTCATCGATCTTATTCGAGCCCAGCCAGTCCAGCAATACCCGGACCTTCACGCCGGCCTGCGCCCGCCCGCACAAAGCATCCGAGAATTGTTGGCCGATGTTTCCCGACCAATATATATAGGTTTCAAACGTGATCGATTCCCGGGCGCCGCGAATCGCCTCAAGCATGGAAGGAAATATTTGATCACCGTTTTGCAAAGCAGTCACCCGGTTACCGGGCACGATCGCGGGGCCAAGCAACTGGCTCATGCTTCGGAGGAACTGGGGGTCGTCGACGGCAAATTGGTGCGTCAGCTCGTAGCGAATTTGCCTTTCTCCCTGTCCGGGTGTGCCGGTAAAGAAGACCACAATGCTTGAAACAAGTCCGACAATGAGAATTGAACAAAAGAGCCGTCGGAAGGTTCGAACCCGGTTTTCCGCCCTGTGAGGCGGTGCGCTAATTGTTCTCAACCCCGCGAACACTATAGCGTGAAGGGCTGGGGCGCTATGGGGTCAAGGCCCCAACCGTGGAACCGGTGATCAGAAAACGGGTCGGCCGAGTAAGGCGCTCTCACGTCGCTGGAAAACAACAACCAAGGCTCTGAACGCAGGTAAAACCCCATGACATATCGGTCCTTCTGGTTCATCTGGCCTATTTTAGGTGCGTTTCTTCCTGGATTGCGCGCGGGGGCGCCTCCGTTGCTTGCGAGGGCGATCGAGCAGTGGGTCGCCGGCCGGGAAGACCTTGCTTTCACGCAGCAGACGCGGTTTTTCGTCGACGATGGCAAAGTGAAGAAGGAGCGGGTCGAGCGTTATGATCCGTCCCTGCCCGACAGCCAGCGCTGGCGGCTGATCGAGGTCGATGGCCAGCCCGCTACGGATGAAGAACGAAAGAAATGGGAGTCCAGTAAGAATCGGAATCCGAGAAGGAAGGTCGTCAAATCGCCCGCTGAATATCTCGACCTTGACAATGCAAAACTGGTGGAGAGCACGCCCACGAGTGCACGCTTTGAAATCGGTTTGCGTCCAGTGGCGATGCGTCTGTTAGCGGTCGAAAGAATCGTAGTCACTATCACGGTCGACAAGGAGAGCGGCAGCGTTGCGCGCATATCAGCAACATTGCGCCAACCCATTAACGTGCTGTTGGGGCTGGCTCGGATCACCGACTTGGATATCGACGTCCACATCGAGCCGGTGGACAAAGGATCTGCCGAAAGGTCCGGCGAGGTTCAAAACGGCAGCACTGCCCGCGTGACGATGTCCAAACTGGGAAATCCGATGGAATACAATTGGAGCGATTTCAAACGAGTCGCGTCTTATGGTAAGCCGAAAGAGCTTTAATGAAAATGGTGGACCCAATCAGGGTCCATCCTTCCCCTATGAGGGAAGATTCTGTTTCGCGTTTGTTTCGCATCCCGAGGGATGTTTTCGGGATTTCTCGGCAGATTCCTGTAGCACCCGATCACTGATGCCTGGTTCCGGCTTGACCCTCTGACAAAAAGCAGCGTTATTACATCCGTACCCACATTCACTATGGTCCTCGAACTCAAATTGCGCAAAGTAGGCAACTCCGTCGGCGTCGTCCTGCCAAAGGAAGCGCTGGCCAGGTTGAACTCAGGAGAGGGAGACACGGTCGTCCTCACAGATTCGCCGGACGGCAGCTTCCGGCTGGCATCCGATCAAGCTGATTTCGGAAGGCAGATGAAAGTGGCCGAGGGGATAATCGGACGGTATCGCAACGCTCTCCGAGAACTGGCCAAATGACCGAGCCTGTTTGGGTTTTGCCGGAGGCTGTACGGGCCCTCCATGAACGCCTGTTGTCTGAATTTGGCGGAGCTTCCGGAGTACGCGACGAAGGAATGCTAGAATCGGCCCTTTCGCGTCCTGGTAATCAATTCTCGTACGGTTCGCCAACGATTCATGAGTTGGCAGCGGCTTACGCGTTTGGCTTGGTTCGCAACCATCCGTTTGTCGACGGGAACAAACGAATCGGATTTGCAACGGCCATACTTTTTCTCGAGATCAATGGATATCGGTTTTCGGCCGGCGAGGTCGATGTGACCGTGCAAACTCTGGCGCTGGCCGCTCACGAACTAGACGAAGGTGGTTATGCAGCTTGGCTAACGAAAAACTCGGCGCCGGTCCGAAAGCATTCAAAGAAGACGCCCGGGAAGTCGTAACGATTGCGCACAGAGTTAGTGGGTACCATCTACCAAAGGATATGTCCCCCTAATGCGGATGTTTCGCCCGGGGGGCGAATCCTCCCGCAACTTATGGCAGCGCCATCTTGTGTGCATGAGTGCCCGCCCCTTCACCGAACCCGAATACCTCACTCTCTCCCAGCACTTCGCCTCCGCCCACCGCACGCGTGACCGGCTGCTCCTGATCCTGGGCTGCGCTACGGGGTACCGGATCCAGGAGCTGCTTTCGCTGACTGTCGGCCAGGTCTGGGACGGTGCCGATGTCGTCCGTGAAATCACCGTAGCACGCAAGGACCTCAAAGGGGGGCGGGGGGGGAAATACGTACGGGCTGTCAAAGGCCGCAGGGTGCCCCTTTCCGAGGCAGTGCGGGGTGCCGTGCTGGACCACCTGACGGCGATCGGCCCTGGAGAGACCGACCGGTTTCTGTTCGCCACCGGCCGGAGCCACGACGCCGGCATGAACCGCTCCCAAGCCTTCCGGGTACTGGTGGACGCCTGCACCGCTTTCGGGATCGATACGACCCGCGTTTCGACGCACAGCTTGAGGAAGACCTTCGTCGGCCGCTGCTGCGCCGCATCCGGCTGCGACCTCATCAAAACCCAGCGCGCCGTCCGCCAATCCTCGCCGATCACGATCGCCCGCTATCTGGAAACGGACACCGCCGACCTGGACCGCCTGGTCCTTACCCTTGCCGCCTAAGCCCCTCCCTCCACACCCGCCACGCACCGTTACGCGTATATTGGTGCCTCGAGTCAACGCGACTTAGGTACGTTGCCGGAACTCGGGATTCGGCTCGACTAGAAACTGCCGGAAGTTGGGGTTCGCGCGCCACTTGGATGCCATCATGTCGACCGCACAGGAAGTCCAGGGGATAGCTTGGAACGAGGCAGACGCCCGTCCCAAGCATGTTTTTATAGGCGCAATAAATGCCTATATAACAGCAAATATTGGCTTGGCTGCCGCTGCAACCAGGGATACGATACCTGCACCCCGCAGCAGTAATCCCCAAGTGCCCCGCTGCGAAAATTAGCGTGCGCATACTCTCACCGGCCATGTCCGTGTTTGTTGCCGTTACCATCGACCGATGGTTTCAGAAGGGCAGCGGCTTTGCTGAGTCAGGGCTGCAGCGGGAACGGAAAAATCGGCGGGATGCCGCCCGAAAAGGACCTTATTTCACGTGGGAGGGGGCATGAAAGCCGACAAGCCCGGGAACGGAAGTGATGCTGCATTGCCGGCAGCGGAGCACCGTACCCATGGGTTGAACAATCTGCCGGCAGTCGCCGCCGTCACGGAGACTAACGCGATGATCCCTATCAGTCGGCTGCGCATGGCGATGGCGATGCTGCCTCCCTTGGGCGCCTTGGCCCTCCAATGGATGTTTTGGTCCTACATTCAGCCATACGTTTGGTTTCTCTTTTATCCGGCGGTATTCTTTAGCTCTTGGATCGGCGGCCTGCGGGGAGGTCTCGCGGCAACTTTCATTTCCACTTCTCTTGTCGTCTTTTTCTTTATCCCGCCGGAATATTCCTTCGCGGTGGAAAACCCGAAAACCATTCCGTCGATCGTGATGTTTACGGGCATGGGCTTATTGTTCAGCCATTTCCATGGCCGACTAAGGCAATCAAGACAGCTCGCGATCGCGGCCTTGGCGTCTGCAAGTTCCGCCAACAACCTTCTCGAAACACGGGTCCGCGAGCGCACTGAAGCACTGCGAGAGAGCGAAGAGTTGTTTTCAAAGGCGTTTCGCCTGAGTCCCGACTTGGTGGTCATTGTGCGTGTGGCAGACTACACGGTTGTACGGGCCAACGAGGCACTTTGCCGCCTGTGGGGCAGCACGCCGGAGGAGGTCATTGGGAATCCGACCAAGAAGTACACTAACTGGCTGCACGACGAGGAACGGCTGACCTTCTTGCGGACATTGCAGGCCAAGGGCGAATACCTGGGCTATGAGACAACGCTCCGAATGGGCGACGGGCGGCTGGTCCCGTTCAGCATATCATCGCGGGGAATCACACTCAACGGTCAAGACTGCATCATGATCGTTATGCGCGACATCACGGAGCGACGGGTGGCCGAAGCGGCCTCCCGGACAATCTCGGCAATTGTAGAGTCGTCCGATGATGCGATCATCGGAAAGGACCTGAACGGCATTGTCACGAGCTGGAACCAAGGGGCGGAAAAAATGTTCGGTTACATTGCAACCGAAATGATAGGCACCTCGATCCTGCGTATCATTCCGCCTGAACGGCGAGCCGAAGAGGAGAGTATCATTGACCAGATCGGACGGGGAAAGAGCGTGCGCCATTTCGAAACCGTGCGCGTAATAAAGAACGGCCAGCTTGTGGACATTTCTGTCACGATCTCGCCGATCAAGGATGCCGGCGGCCGGGTGGTGGGTGCATCCAAGGTCGCGCGCGACATCTCGGAACGAAAGCGGGCGGAGGCGGCGCTGCTGGCGAGCAAGGCACAATTGGACGCGGCCATTGCAAGCATGACTGACGCCATTTTCATTTCCGATTCCGAAGGGAAATTCATCGAATTCAACGAGGCCTTCGCGACGTTTCACAAGTTTAAGAGCAAGGAGGAATGCGCTAAGACCTTCGCTGAGTACCCCGCGTTCCTGGAAGTCTTTATGGCAAATGGGGAACCGGCGCCTTTGGCGCAGTGGGCGGTTCCGAGAGCCTTGCGGGGCGAAATGGCCAAGAACGCCGAGTACACCCTGCGCCGAAAGGACACAGGAGAAACATGGGTGGGAAGCTACAGTTTCGCTCCTATCCGAGACAGGAACGGCGCGATCGTCGGGTCGGTGGTCGCTGGTCGCGACATTACCGAGCAAAAGCAGGCGGATGCGGCTTTGTGCGACAGCAATGCGAGGTTTTCCAGTATCTTCAACCTTAGTCCGGTGGCCACGTCGCTTTCCACCGTCAAGGAAGGCCGGTATCTGGATGTGAACGACGGGTTCCTGAAGATGTTTCAAATGTCACGCGACGAAGTAGTCGGGCATACGGTCTTTGAATTGAATACCTGGGTCGATCTGCGGCAGCGGGAGGCTCTGTTTTCAAAGCTCAAGGAGCGCGGGGTAGTCAATAATTTCGAAATGAGTCTGCGCGCAAAATCGGGCCAGGTCATCGAGATGCTATGGTCCGGCACGCAGATCGTTATCGACGGGGAAAGCTGCTTGCTGGGCTCGTCGCTAGACATTACGGAGCGCAAGAAGGCCGAGGAGAAGATTCAAGAGCTCAACACCGAACTGGAGCAGCGCGTGATCGAACGCACTGGCCAGCTCGAAGCCACCAATACCGAGTTGCGCCACAGCCAGGCCGAGCTCAAAAGCCTCTTCGAGTCGCTGCCGGGCCTTTACTTGGTGTTCACACCGGATCTCACGATCGTTGCAGCAAGTGACGCCTACCTGAAGGCCACCTTAACCACGCGCGAGAGCATTCTCGGTCGTAAGCTTTTTGAGGTGCTTCCGGACAACCCGGACGATCCCGGAACAAAGGCTGTAGCAAACATGCAGGCCTCCATCGACCGTGTGCTTAAAAACGCCGCTTCCGACACCATGGCGATTGCAAAACATGATGTCCGTCGTCCTGACGGCTCGTTTGAGGAACGCTACTGGAGCCCGGTCAACTCGCCCATGTTCGGAGCGGGTCGCCGGATAAAATATATTATCCATCGCGTGGAGGAGGTCACCGATTTCGTGAGACACAAATCGCGGCTTTCCGGCGGTCCTGCGGAATTGAGCGCTCGGGAGCAGCAAATGGCGGCCGAGATATTCCAAAACGCGCAGAAGCTGGCGGCATCCAACGAGCAGCTCGAGTCCGCAAACAAGGAACTAGAGGCATTCTCCTACTCAGTGTCGCACGATCTGCGCGCTCCGCTCCGCGCTGTGGATGGCTTTTCTCAGGCGGTGTTGGAGGATTTTGGGCCGAAGCTGCCCGCCGAGGGCCTACGCCAGCTTCAGGTGATCCGCGAGAGCGCCCAACGCATGGGCCAATTAATAGACGACCTGCTGTCGTTCTCGCGCCTGAGCAGGCAGCCTCTAAGCATGCAACGCGTGGAGACCGAGGCGCTGGTGCGCGCGGTGCTTGCCGATATGAATACCGACTGCGCGGGACGGAAGATTGAGATCAGCATCGGGACGCTGGCACCATGCGAGGGAGATCCGACGCTGCTAAAGCAAGTCTGGATCAATCTGCTATCGAATGCCCTGAAATACACGCGCAAACGTGAACATGCCGTCGTTGAAATCGGCTGCATGGAGAAGCAGGGGGAGTATGTCTATTTTGTTCGCGATAACGGGACCGGTTTTGACATGCAATATACCCACAAGCTGTTTGGCGTTTTCCAGCGGCTACACCGCGCGGAGGAATTTGAAGGCACGGGCGTCGGCTTGGCCATCGTGCAACGGGTCATCCACCGGCACGGTGGACGCGTATGGGCCGAGGCGGCCATGGATCGAGGCGCGACTTTCTATTTTACCCTGAGAGCAGAGACCGAATCATGAAAGAATCAAATGTGGTGGAAATTTTACTGGTCGAAGACGGCCCGCAGGACGTCGAGTTGGCGCTACGTGCCCTGAAGAAGGCGAACTTGGCCAATAACATTCACGTGGCCCGCGATGGCGTGGAAGCGCTCGATTTCATCTTCGGCAAAGGGGAGCATGCCGGACGCAATCTATCGCATGGGCCTAAGGTGATCCTACTCGACCTAAAGCTGCCAAGGATTGACGGGCTGGAGGTGCTTAAACGCATCAAAGGCGACCCGCGCACCAGAGTCATTCCGGTCGTCGTCCTCACATCGTCGAAGGAGCAGCGCGATGTAGTGGAGAGCTACAAGCTCGGCGTGAACAGCTATATAGTGAAACCGGTTAATTTTGAGAGCTTCGCCGCCGCTGTGCATGACCTGGGCATGTATTGGCTACTCCTCAACCAAGAGCCGCACCTGGAAGGATAGGCCATGCCACAACCCCTCAAAGTACTGATTGCCGAGGACAATTCTGCCGACGCCGAACTGGTGGTGCGTGAACTGCGCCGTTCCGGGTTCGAGCCCGACTGGCAGCGGGTGGACACCGAAGCGGAGTATCGCGAGCGGCTCCACAGTGAGCTTGATCTCGTGCTTTCGGACTACGTGATGCCTCAATTCAGCGGACTCCGCGCATTGGAATTGCTGAAACAGCGTGGACTGGACATTCCGTTTATCATCGTATCCGGCACCATTGGTGAAGACACCGCTGTGGCCGCAATGAAGCAGGGGGCCGCTGACTATCTGCTCAAGGACCGGCTGGCGCGCTTGGGCGCTGCCGTGACTAACGCGCTGGCCGAGAGTCGGTTGCGCCGAGAGCGACGGCAGGCAGACGAGGCTCTCAGAGTCGCGCATGCCCATTTGAGCGAATTGCTAGAGCATAGCCCGGCGGCGCTCTATGTGGTGAGATTTGCCCGCGGGAAAATTGTCTCGCACTTGGTCAGCGAGAACATCACCACGGTGTTGGGCTTCACGGTCGCGGAGGCATCGGGCTTCGATTGGTGGGTCGGCCAATTGCACCCGGATGATCGCGATCATGTCGTGACCAGCATAACCGATGCGCTCGCGGACGGCACAAGTTATCTGGAATACCGGTTGCGCCACAAGGACGGGCACTATCGCTGGATCAACGACTCCCGGCGCCTGATCCGAGATGCATCCGGTGCGCCGGCCGAGATGATTGGCGTATTGACGGACATCACGGAGCGCAAGAGAGCGGAGGAAACAGTGCGGCAGGCAACGGTACACGTGGCACGAGACCGGAGAAAACAGGTGATAACTGAGCTTGCGATTCTCGTCACTGCGACGGCGTCAATTTACGCGTTCGGGACCCGGTTTAGCTGGTTTGAAGCCGCCGCGAGGTGGGAAGCAGAGCGCGACATTCTGAAGTTGGACGCGACGTTTCTCGCTGCTGCTTTCTTTGTAGTGGGGCTCACATTCTTTGCGTTTCGACGCTGGCAGGAGTCGGAATCTGAGCTGACGAGCCGCCAGCAAACGCAGGCGGCATTGGGCCTGTTACACAATGAGCTGGGCCGGCAGGTCAAGCAGCGCACCGAGGAATTGGGCAACGCGAATCTGTCGCTGCGCGAGAGCGAGGAGCGTTACCGGCTGCTGTTCGATCGCAATCCGTTCCCGATGTGGCTCTACGACCTTGAGACACTGCGGTTCCTGGCGGTCAACGAATCCGCGTTGCAGCAATACGGCTACACGCACGAGGAATTCCTCGGAATGACGATAAAGGGAATCCACCTCCCGGAGGATGTTGGCAAGTTGCTGGGGTCTATCGAGCATGGGGACACCGAAAACAAGAAATTCATCGAATGGAGGCACCGTAGGAAAGACGGTACAGTCATTCATACGGAAGTTTCCGCGCGACCGCTGCAACTTGCCGGCCACACGGTGCGGCTGGTCCTAGCGGCTGATGTTACCGAGAAAAAGCTGCTCCAGGAACAGTTTCTCCACGCGCAGCGGCTGGAAAGCCTCGGCATGCTCGCTGCGGGCATAGCGCACGACCTCAACAATGTGCTCGCTCCAATCGTGTTTGCTGCGCCGCTGCTGCGAATGAACGCCACTGATCCCCATGATTTGAAGATTCTCGATACACTCGAAAGCAGCGCCAAGCGTGGCGCCGGGCTCGTGAGACAGATCCTCGGCTTTGCGCACAGCACCACCGGCGAGTTCCAGCTCACGCAGGTGAACCACTTGATACAGGACATCATCCAACTCATGGAGGAAACATTCCCAAAATCCATCCGGATTGAACGAAAAATACGAGCCGACGCCTGGCCGGTACGTGGCAATCCCACACAGATTCACCAGGTGCTGCTCAATCTCTGTGTCAACGCCCGCGACGCGATGCCGCAAGGCGGCACGCTGCGCATCGGTGTGACCAACTGCAAGCTCGACAAGGAGCAAGCCCTCGCGTTGCCCGGCCTTCAGCCAGGTGAATGGCTCGTCGTCGAAGTCGCCGATACTGGTACAGGCATTACGCCTGATACGCTTACAAGAATCTGGGAACCGTTCTTCACAACCAAGGGCGCCGGTAAGGGCACCGGTCTTGGTCTCTCCACTGTGCGCGGGATCGTCGCCAGCCACAGCGGCTTTATAGACGTGCAGTCTAGAGTTGGCAACGGCACGGCGTTCACAGTCTACCTACCGGCAGCTAGAGACGTAGACAAGAGCGAAACGGTGGCGCGCGTCGACATGCCGCGACCGGGAAACGGTGAATTGATCCTCGTGGTTGATGACGAGGAGCCGGTGCGCGAACTCACCGCCAGAATCCTCACAAAATACGGCTACCGGGTGGTGACGGCGTGCAACGGGGCGGATGCGATCAAGGCTTTTGTGCCGCTCTCCGCGCAGGTGCGCCTCCTGCTTACAGACGAGCAGATGCCCATTATGGGCGGTCGATTGCTGGCCGACGCGCTGCGCCGACTGAAACCCGACCTCGTCGTCTGCGCTATGAGCGGCGCGGGTGGCCAAGGTCGCGAAACAGTCAATGAATTCGCGACAAAATCTCTGGTCAAGCCATTTGAAGCCACGGCATTGCTGGAGATCGTGCGCCAGACGCTCGACGAAGCCCAGTCCCCCGCAACATCCCCAAAATAAACTAACTATTTGCATGGCCACTATCCTCCTCATCGACGACGACGAAGATGTCCGCAACATGACAGCCGAGCTGTTGCTGTCGGCAGGTCACGCAGTAGATACTGCTGATGACGGCAAGACCGGACTCGCACTTTACAAGACCAAGCAGTACGATCTAGTCATCACGGACATCGTGATGGGCGAGATGGATGGTTTGCAGCTGATCGACCAGCTGCGGCAAACTGATCCCAGACCCCGTGTCATCGCGATTTCTGGCGGCCACCAATTTAGCCGGCCGGTCTATCTGCCGACCGCGAAACGGCTCGGGGCTGAGCGAATCCTCGCCAAGCCGATCATGCCCGACGTATTGCTGCAAACCGTGGCCGATGTGCTCGCCGAACCGGATCCAGCCACAGTGCGCCGTACCATTGGCAAGGATGGATCCGCCGCCCGAAACCGGCCCAAACCCTGACCCGAAAGCCCATTTGATCGACATTTCGCGCCGCCAGACAGCCGATCAGAGACAGACCCTGCGCTCGCGCTAGGATGATTAAACTCGGGCTAGACATTCACGCCAGTCTCATTGTGGTGGTGCGGCAAGTCGATGAGCAGGGATCCCAGCCCCCGCAGCGGTTCGGTGAGCAGGCATTCGTTGGGTTCGTTAATCGTCAGTTGGCTCAGGCTGATGCAGTGCATAAGTTGGTGGACCAGACCAGTTCGATCCTGCCACTATGGCGAAGGATTCTGTTTCGTGTTTGTTTCGCGTTCCGAGAACGGTTTTCAGGATCTCGAAGCGGATTTTCCGGCAAACGTTCGAGGACAAGTCAATCTTTACGCAATATTTGACTCCTAAGGTCCCGCGATACTTCGAGGACTCTCTCGGCAGACTTGAAAGGCGATCGATCGGTAGTTTGCCTAAGGGCATGCACTACGTTCGTAGTTGACTACGCCTGTAGTGTACCGTTTACTTGTGATGATGAAAGCGTTCCCTATCTCTACCCGCTATACGGCCTTGGAACTAAAGCTCCTGGACCGCACTGCCAAAGCCGCCCAGATGTCCCGCTCCGAACTCATTCATGCGCGCTCGCTGGGTAAGGTCATCACAACCCATGAGCTCGCGGATTGGGCTGATGCGGAGTTGGCAAGGAATTCCCAACGCAAGATCCGCCGTGTCTCCAACGCTGCTTGATTCGTCCTTCCTGATTGATCTCGAGCACGAGATCGATTCGGGCGAGCCCGGACCTGCGATCGAATGGCTTCGGAAATGCCGTGGGCATCCGGACCGGCCGCTATTGGTATCGTGTGTTTCAGTTGCCGAGTTTCTGGAAGGCTACGAAGATCCTAAGCGCGGTCTGGATTTCATATCGCGCTACGTTCCGCAAAACATTGGCTTTAAGCATGCCAAGAAGTGCGCCGAGCTGCAAAGGCGCGCCCGCAAAGCCGGGCGGAGATTTGGCGAGAATGATGCATGGCAGCTGGCGTTTGCAGAGTGCTCGGGTGCCAGGATTGTGGCTCGCGACAGGAAAGCTTTCAGTCACCTAGGCGCCCGATATGATCAATTTGACGCATCCTGAAATGGCGTAGCAAAAGATCGGTTTGTTCTGCTTCGCAGACGGCTCTTTTGGCGAAGGTTCAAAGCGAATCTCCGAAGGTGTTGTGGAGCTCGAGTTCGCGAGGAAGAAGCCTTAGTCAGCCAGTGGATTTTACGGTCCTCTTCCCCGAGCCTTTATAGGGGTCTATTTGAATGAACCCGTCCCTTGTGCGCACAATGACTGGGGTCTTCGAATGCACCACATCACGGGCAATGCTGCCCAAAGTCGCCTTGGCCTCGGTGATGTTCAATGCTTTCACTTCGGAGATCCAAACAGTCGCCTGAAAGAGGGGAATATTCTGCTCGCGGGTGGTCCTTGGCTTGACCCATAAATGAACGCCGACATGATGTCGGACATGAAAACCTTTACCGTTCGTGACTTAGATCGGCGACCGAATCAGGTGCTTGAGGCATGCGACTCTTATGGTGAAGCTCGTATACGCTGCAGGGATGGCAGAACGTATGTGATCAAGACAGAAGGGACCGTGACGTCTCCTATGTCGGCCCTTCCTGATTTTGCCGCGAGGCGTCGTGAACTATTCGGAAAATCTGCGTCCCGTTCGTTTTTAAAGAAGTTCGATCAAGCGGTTGCCAGCGAATGAAACCGTACGCCGATACAAATTTCTTCACCCGGATTTACCTCGAGCTCCCGGAAAGTGCAAAGGCCGATCAGCTTCTGGAGAAGGCTAAGGCCGGCGACTCTGAACCGTTACCGGTCACTTGGCTTCACAGGATGGAACTGGTAAACGCATTCGAGATCTCGGTTTGGTTGAGCAGGCAGGGAGGACACCCAACGGTAAGCCAGGAACAAGGTGCCGTTGCTCTTGCTACATTTAGAGAGGATCTGAAGGACGGTAACTTTCTTCGGTCGGCGCGGCCAGACACAGCAAAGCTAGAAGCTCTTTTTGAGGAGACCGCGTTGCGCCACACTGCGAAGAACGGCTTCCGTACCTACGATATACTCCACGTGGCCGCGGCAGTGATCTTAGGATGCGACACGTTCTTCAGCTTCGACGTTCGAGCTAAGAAACTGGCCGAACTGGAGGGTCTAACCGTGACCGAGTAACAAGGGAACAATTCGCCAACGATAATTTTTTAACTCAGTTTATTTAAATGAGTTGGTTGACACGATCAGCGTTCAACATGCCCTGCGAGGACTCTCCCGGGTCGCGTTTGGATCGCGAAATCTCAAGATTCGTCACCTGCACCTTGCCCGCGTGACAGTGTGCGAATCCAATGTGGATGGGAGGAAAATCTCCAGAGGGAGGTCAGGCACTGAACTCAACTGGATCAGGATGCAGCAAATGGTGCGTGAACACTAGAAGTTCCTGGGCTGCGAAGGGCTTCAAAAGAAACGCCTCCTCAAAATGCTTCGGTCGCAGTGGATCCGCTGACGCGGCCTCGAGGCCGCTCATGGCGAGAATCTTCATCGTCGGCTTGAGTTGCCAAATCTTCCTGGCCAGCGCCGATCCGGGCAGGGTGGGCATATCGAGATCAGTGATGACCAGCTCGATTTCCTTGTGGTGCGTAAATTGATCCAGCGCGTCATTGCCGTCGACCGCGAGCAGCACCCGATAGCCATAGCGAGTCAAAATGGTTTCCATCATACTCCGAAGGCTCGCCACGTCGTCCGCCACCAGGATGAGCTCACCCTGACCGCGTGGCGCGAGCGACACAGGGATATCAACGGAGAGGGTTCCCGCAGCCGCCGGGAAATACGCACGGAAAGTCGTTCCACGGCCCGCTAACGTTTGCACGATGACGAATCCTCCGTGGGCTTCGACAATGCCACGGACCGTGGATAACCCCAGTCCGGTGCCTTTGTCAGCCGGTTTTGTGGTGAAGAATGGCTCCCACATGCGCTTGAGCACGTCGGCTGGAATCCCCGTGCCAGTGTCTTCGACGTGCAGCACAACCCAGCGACCTGGGCGCGCGTCTGGGAACGCGCTAGCAGCAACGTCATCGAGCGCGCAATTTTCCGCCCTCAGTCGCAATTCACCTCCTTGCGGCATCGCGTCGCGCGCGTTTACCGTCAGGTTGAGCAGGACCTGGTGGATCTGGGTGGGATTTGCTTCAACGGGCCATAAATCCTTCGGCACGCGCAGGGTAATCTTTATGCTCTTCGGAAAGGTCCGGTTGAGGACGCTCACAATTTCCGAGAGCAGGTATCCCATTTGGATCGTCTGGGGCTCTCCACCAACGCCGCGAGCGAACCCGAGGATTTGGCGGACCATTTCGGCCCCGCGAAGCGCGCTATTCTCCATCGCGGTGAGGAAATGGCGGTCCGTCGCGCTGGAGGCCGTTTCGCGCAGCATCGGCGCTCCCATCAGAATCGGCGCCAGAACATTGTTCAGATCGTGGGCGATTCCGGCCGCCAGCATGCCGAGGCTCTCCAGCCGTTGGGCCTTCCGGAACTGTTCCTCCAAGAGCAACCGCTCGGTCAGATCGTGCAGGATGATCTGTATAGCTGGCTTGCCCGCAAAAGTGATGGGGATGCCCAGGCTCTCCACCTTCACCGGAACGCCGTCCATCCGCACCAATGTCTGTTGAGAAAGAGGCGCCCCATTTTCCGCCGATTCTATGAGGCGTTGCTGTCCCTCTGCGCGAAAATCGGGCGGCAGAATTTCCGTGAAGCCCATGCCAACGATCATCTCCGGTCGTTCGGCGCCCAGCAATTTGGCCGTCGCGACATTTGCAAACACGATCCTTCCCTCGGCCTGCACCAACATCGCATCCGGTGAACTCTCGACTAGCAGCCGGTAGCGCTCCTCGCTCTCCGCGAGTACCTGTTCCGCGCGCCTCCGTTCCGTGATGTCGCGCTGAAAGGCCACGAAGTGCGTGATCGCGCCATACGCCCCGCGGATCGGAACGATTTGCCAGTCGATGTAGAACTCGCTGCCGTCTTTGCGATAATTGATGCCTTCACCGTTGAACACCTTTCCCTGCTCAAGTGTTGCGCGCAGCCGGTCCAACAACACGCGGCTCGTCTTTGGGCCTTGGAGAATCCGCGGCGTCTTGCCGAGTACATCCTCCGCGGTGTAACCGGTCATTTTCGTGAACGCGGCGTTCACAAATACAATCCGCGGTCCTGGGAGATCGATCGTGGCATCCGTGATCACAATTGATTCTCTCGCCTGTTGCGCGGCTGCGGCGAACAATCGCGACACGGGGTCCTGGACCACGGACTGTTCCGGTGTCGAAGTTGCACGGGTCATCGTATACGTTCGCCGATAAGTCGGCCGAACGCAACCTGCCGGCCCCAGGCATCACTGGCGCCTTCCCGGAACAACGAGATAGCTGCTTATTATTCGAAGTTGAATTCGCAACCGAGGGCGCGTCGCCGGCCGGGATGCCCTGAAAATATGGCCGGCAGTGCAGGAACCGGGCTTATCAAGGATGAGGACTGATCCGAGGCTGGTGGACCCCATCAGGGTCCAACCCATCCTATGAGGATTCTCCCGGATCGGTTTTGATCGCGAAATCTCACGATTCATTGCCTACACCTTGGCCGAAAGGGCAGGGTGCGGCTCCGAGTCCGGAGATGCCAGTGCCGATGATGGCGAGGGATTGCATTGCGTAACGCCTCAGTTGAATCTTCGCGCGATTCGGAAGCACCGGCAACCGCCTCGCGGTTAAAAAAACAGTGGATGAATTTGGGTCGGCATCGATTGCGGGCGAAGCAACGAGTTGTTGCCCATATCATGAAACCGGAGACTCCGGACAGACATGCGTTCCATCTGAAGCCGCTAAGGCCGCAACGGATGCAATTCTGCGGATAAGGCCGCCGAAGATCAGGCTGTGAACGGGATAAAGCATATACCAGTAGAGCAGCCCTAAGAGTCCTTTTGGCGCGAAGAAGGCCGTTTGCGTGAGCATACAAGTCCCGCCCGATAGCGCGGCCGTTTGGAACTCCAGCCATGCCTTACCTGGGACCCTCATCTCGGCCCTCAGCCGGAGGAGGCGTCCGGGTTCGAGAGCCTCCACGCGCCAAAAATCCACGGCATCCCCAACCCGCAGGTTCTCCGGATCCCTCCTTCCGCGCCGCATCCCAACGCCGCCACACAGCCGGTCAATCATGCCACGTAGTTGCCAGGTCCAGTCCAGGTAAAGCCAGCCGTGATCGCCGCCCAGTCGTGCCAGACACAGGAATACAGTACCCGAATCTGCGGGAACCTTGCGTTGCCGCCGCTCGATAATCATGCCCTCGCTGCTGAGGAGGGCCACCGGTGTCTTTTGCCCCTGGCTGGAAGTCAACGCATCGCTCCAGGATGTCTCGACTCCGTGTGACTCGATCTTTGCCAACGCCAGCCGTACAGAGGTTTCGTAGTCGAGCAACTCGATTGCAGGAAAGAGCCGCCGGGCCATGTCGTCGCGCACGACGACTTCGTTGCCTAGGCCTTTGATGAGAGGCCGTGCAATGGTAGCGGGGATGGGAGTGATCAGGTGCACCCAGTAGGACGACAGCCGCGGTGTGAGCACCGGTACGGAAATCAGCCACCGCCTCAGCCCTCTCACCCGGGCGTAGCCGGTCATCATGCCGGCGTAGGTCAGCACGTCCTGCCCGCCGATCTCGAGCACACACCCCGCGCTGTCCGGGGAATCGAGCGCGGCCACGAGGTAGTCGAGCACGTTGCGGATCGCGATCGGCTGCACGCGGGTGAACACCCAGCGCGGGCAGATCATCACCGGGAGGCGTTCCGTGAGATAGCGGATCATCTCGAACGACAGGCTCCCGGACCCGACGATGACCGCGGCGCGGAATTCGGTCACGGGCACGCCCGCTTCACGCAGGGCCGCGCCGGTTTCCTGCCGTGAACGCAGGTGGGGCGACAGAGCAGTCTGCGAGTCCCCCAGGGCACCGAGATAGAGGATCCGCTGCACTCCGGAGGCCTTGGCCGCACAGGCGCAGTTGCGTGCCGCAGCCAAATCCCGCTCCGAGAAATCGATCCCGCCACCCATGCTATGGATGAGATAATAGACTATCTCCACCCCTCGCATTGCGTCCGCGAGTGACTGCGACCGCAGTAAATCACCTGAGACCACCTCCACTTGCGGCAGCCACGTACGGCCCTGCAAACGGGCCGAATCACGCACGAGGCAACGCACCCGATGCCCCGCCTCCAGCAGCCTGGGCACCAGCCTCCCGCCGACATAGCCTGTTGCTCCGGTGACCAGGATCAATTTGGAATCGGACATGAGGATTACTCCGCGGAATCAAAGTAACACTGAAGGCGCGCCAAAGCCAGCTCCTTGGCTTTCGCCTCCACTTCGACCGTGATGGCCAGTCCCCGCCAGGCGGCGGGGAAATCCATGGGATCGACGTGCCGTGCTGACACTCCGGCTTTGGCGCCTCTCACCGTTGAGCGGACATGAGATGTGGAAAAGTAGCTCGCGGATCCACGTCGCGCGGGCAGCAGCCGTCGCTTTCTTCACGTTCAAATCACCCGGGGCCCTTGCGGGTCAGCAGGTCAATGAGGACCAAGAGGACTACCTTCTCGTCCTCTCAGGAATCGTTGGGCGATATGAATCAGAAACGCTGCCTGCCCCTCGTCCGGTTTCTGGCCTCGCGATGTTGAAGTACGTTTTAGAGAAAAACAGGCAGACGGGTGATGACCTAGGCACTATCCTTGATGTCGATCGTTCGGTCGCCTAGCGAATCCTGAAGGGTGAACGCGGCTTGACCACGGCGCATGTGAAAGCGCTCAGGGACCGTTTCGGCGTCAATGCAGATGTCTTTGTTTGAAGGCGAAGGCGGTTCATACGCTCGCGTCGCCATCCGCCGAGAATATCTGGTTTCGTAGACCCCGTAGGGTCCATCAAAAAAGCGCTCTCAAATATTATGTAACTTATGTTATTTCAATAAGTTGGTGGACCCGATCAGGGTCCATCCTCGCACTATGAAGAAATTCCCTGTTTCGCGTTTGTTTCGCGTCCCGAGGGATGTTTTCGGGATTTTGCGACGGATTTTTCGGTAAATACCTGACGGCATCTCGCCAGGCTGGAGCCAAAGCTCAGCCTATTCCCAGTCGCGGCGAACATTTCGCGAAGTGTTTGCCGCAATTTTCGGGAAATCGGCACAGCTCCCTGCAAGGGCCTTGAAGGCCTTCAGTCGGCGAGCAGAAGGTTTCACCTCGGAGACGATGAATCCGGCGGCAGTCTTCGACAGCTTCACGTGCTGGATTTGACCCTAATATCCTTCGGTAAACGGATAGTCTGGAAATTCCCAGAATCGAAGACTTTGGCGGTGACGGCTTTCATTGCATGCAGTTTGAGGTAGGGAGACCGCTACCCCAAGCCGAGATAGCCGCGAACCGCACGCTGGATTAACTGTCGCCTGTTGATGGTGACGGAACCGGTCGAGCGGAGAACCGACGCTTTCCTTGCAACGTATACGAGCGAACAATCAACCAGGGTAGGGAACTCCAGCCCATCTGCTGCATCAAGGATGACCTGGTGGTTCCGTGCGTTTTCGCCCGGCTGCTTCTTCGTACCCGTCACAACATTAAACCGATGTTGTCTGCTATCGGCCATAGTGTCGTCCGATGAAAGGACCACTGCAGGGTGTCCAACGGGATCCTTCTCATCGGTCCGAAGAAACACGATGTCCCAGCGATGGTGGTTCATAGGGACTCGCCGAACGTGTTATGCAGGTCAAGTTCACGCGGCAGGAGTTCCAGGCTTCCGGCAGGAAAAGCAGCCACCTCTTCGGGAAGCTCATATGGCGCGATCTGAATGAAGCCGTTCGGTACACGTACAATGACGGGCTTTTTTGAGCGGACAACATTGCGCGCGATTCCGCTAAACGTAGCCTTGGCCTTTGAGACTGTGAGCATCTTCATGAGGTTAGTTCATGGGATGACCGGAAATAGGTCAAGTGAATGACCTGTTTTGATGATTTCGAGGTGAAGCCTTTATCGATCAACAAAGACCGCAGCTTGGTTACCCGATGGAAGCAAATTCTGATTCGCGTTTGCTTCGCAATACGCGGCAATGTTGGCCGCCGAATCCAGAATTCCCCCGGACGAGATAAACGGCTATTCCATTACTAAGTAGTAACATAGAACGCGCTACAGTCGTTGAATGAATTCAACCGGTTTGGGAAGTTAGACCCTCAAGTCGTTTCCTAATTAATTACTATAGCTACACTTGTAAAATGCTGGACCCGATCAGGGTCCACCCGTTCCCTATGAGCGAAAGACTCGGTCCGTCTTTGGTCTGCGTCATTTGCCAAGGACTCGGCCGAGGGCAAACGAAGATCTCCCCGCCCGAACCATCAACCCAAATGGGACATCCCGACTTAAATCTCTGACAGTGAATCGGGTTCGTTGCTCAAATCCAAAAGTTCCCCCTTCCCAATCATGGAAATTTCCGGCCGAGATCTGATTCGCTCAGCCGGTCTGCTCGCGAGCGCCGCCGTCATTGGATCAACAACCTCGGCGCGAGCCCAAACGATGCCCCCGGCGATTGCCTCTACCGTCAATCCGCCCGACCTGCTCGATCTCACCGACTTTGAGTGTGCGGCGAAGACGGTGATGCCGCCGATGACGTGGGAATATGTGTCGGGAGCCGCCGCGGATGAGCTCACGCTCCGATGGAACCACGAGGCCTACGAAAAGATCCGCCTTATGCCACGGGCCCTGGTCGACGTTTCGCAGCTCGACACGCGTATCACGCTCCTCGACCGCGAACTGGCGTTTCCAATTTTGCTCGCACCGACTGCCTATCAAAAAATTTCCCACCCCGACGGAGAACTCGCGACGGTGAAAGGCGCCGGTGATGCCAACGCCACGATGGTGCTCAGCACGTTTTCGACCGTTACGCTCGAAGAGGTTGCCGCCGCCGCCAAAACTCCGCTCTGGTTCCAGCTCTACGTGCAGCCCGACCGCGAATTCACGCGCGACCTCGTACACCGCGCGGAGGTTGCCGGCTACCAGGCTCTCGTCGTGACCGTGGACACCCCGGTGCTTGGCCCGCGCTACCGTGAACTACGCGCCAAATTCTCGCCCCCCGAGCGCGCGAATCTCCGTGGTTTGAAAGGCGCCACTGGCGCACAGCGTCCCACCGAGCAGAGCATTTTCAGCCTCGTCCTTGATCCGAAGCTGACCTGGAAGGACATCGACTGGCTGCGCTCGATCACGAAATTACCCGTGCTGCTCAAGGGCGTGCAAAATCCCGCTGATGCCGAACGGGCCGTCCAAGCCGGCGTCGCAGGAATCATCGTTTCAAATCATGGTGCACGCCAGCTCGACACGGGCCCCGCGACCATCGAATCGCTGCCGCGCGTTGTAGAAAAAGTCGGCGGTAAGATGCCGGTGCTCGTCGACGGTGGCATTCGGCGTGGCACGGATATTCTCAAGGCGCTCGGCTACGGCGCCAGCGCTGTGCTCATCGGCCGGCCCTACGTCTACGGACTCGCGGTCGATGGCGCGCGCGGCGTCACCCGCACCGTCAATATCCTCCGCCGCGAACTCGAAAGCGCGATGGCGATGTGCGGTCGCACCTCGATCGCTTCGATCGATTCGTCGGTGCTCTGGCGCTGACTGGGCCAGCCACGCTCACAAATCGCCGAGTTGGGGCCAGAGCACGCTCTCCTCGACCACTGTGCGGCGGCCGAGCCGGTAAATGTCGATTAGAGGCGTAAATGGGAACGGCGCGGCAGAACTAGGGGGTAGACTTGACATGTCGCCTTTTTGGCGACTCTTTCAGTCTAGCACTTTGTGAGAGTCATAACGATCAAACGCCTTCGCGAGTATGCCGCTTTACATCCAACAATCGCGACGACACTGGAGCATTGGGAAGTGCTCATTCGAAGGGGAAAATTCGCGAACTTGGTAGAAATCCGCAAGGTGCTTCCGACCGCAGATCATGGTAAGGTTGAAAGCGGAAGGACCGTTACAATTTTCAACATCAAGAACCACTTCCGGCTAGTCACCGCCATCCATTATAAACACCAGATCATCTTCATTCTGCTGCTGCTGACGCACGGCGATTACGCCACACCTCATTGGAAAAAGAACCTATGAAAAACTCCTCCAAGGTGTCTTTCGGGAAGCTACCAAAGACCTACGATAAGCTGATCAAATTTCACGTTCCGAGGCCGATCCATGATGAAGTAGGGTACCAGAACGCCGTTGAGGTCATTGACGCTCTAGCCGGCCAGCAGGTCAACGAAGACCAGGAGGACTACCTTCTCGTCCTCTCGGGGATCGTTGAGCGATATGAGTCAGAGACGCTGCCTGCCCCTCGTCCAGTCTCTGGCCTCGCGATGCTGAAGTACGTCTTGGAGGAAAACAGGCTCACAGGTGATGACCTAGCCACTATCCTCGATGTCGACCGTTCGATCGCCTACCGAATCCTGAAGGGTGAACGGGGCTTGACCACGGCGCACGTGAAGGCGCTCAGGGACCGTTTCGGCGTGAGCGCAGATGTCTTTGTCTGAAGGCGAGGGCGGCAGACACGTTTGCGCCACCATCCGCCGATAATCTCTGGTTTCGTGGACCCCATAGGGTTCATCAAAACCAAACCTCAAAATATTACATTACTTATTGTCTAACCATAAGTTGGTTGACACGATCAGGTTTGAACTCCTCAGAAGAGGACGACCAACTTTGTATGTTGCTTTGTACATTCTTTTGGCGAGCGCCTTGAGATGGGTAGGGGGCGCCGAATTGGATCGAAGGTTACTTGACTGGCGCAACGTTTATGATAGCTTTGTCTATCATGAAGAACAAGACGGCGACGGTAGCTGATCTCCGGAACAATTTCCGTAGAGTCTCGGCGTGGCTCGAAAATGGTGAATCTGTTGAGATCATCAAACGAGGCCGACGCTTTGCCAGATTGGTGCCGGCTCCGTCGACAGGTGGGAAGGCACTCAAGGTCGACTTTGCTTCTCAACTGGAAGCGGTTTGGGGCAATAAGGTTTTCTCCGATTTGGAGATCCAGGCGATGAGGGAGGCCGAATTGGGCAGTCAGTCGTGATAGCCTATCCCGATACCTCGTTCCTTTGCGCTCTCTACGTGCGGCAGAGCACGTCCGTTGCCGCCATTTCCCACTACCAAGGCATGAAGGAACCCTTGTGTGTTTCGGCTTTGTTGCTCGGTGAATTTCGTCAATCGGTGCGCTTTCAAATCTTCAGGCACAGTAAGGACTCGACCCAGGGGTATCCTCGGAAAACCGGGCTGGAGGCATTGGCGACACTTCAATCAAACATCGATGCAGGCGCTTTGCTTGTGATTCCCGCAGAATGGGCGGACGTCCTCTCGATTGCAGAGCGGATTTCCGCAAAACACACGATGGCTGGGGGGCATCGTTTCGTTGATATTCTGCATGTGGCCACGGCATTGAACATGGGTGCCAACCAATTCCTTTCCTTTGATTCGAATCAACGCCGGTTAGCCACGTCCGAGGGCCTGATTGTTAAGCCGTGAGGCCGGCTCCTGCGGCAAGATTGATCGCTCCTGTCTCGGAGCCTGCCAAAGAATCACTCCTGAATTCACCACTATTGCTGACCGCCGACGGCGCGTTCTAATTGTCGTCACCGCCAGTAAACATCTGTTGGTGACGATTGCTTCAGCGACAAGGGGGTAGACTTGACATCCAAGGCGTGTAATTACATGTAAGTACTCGTGCCAACTAAAGTGCCATTGAAGCTCACCCGGATTGGAAACTCGAGAGGGATCCGAATACCTACGGGGGTCATTCGTCGTCTCGGACTGGATCGTCCTGGCCTTGAGGCCGAGGTTCGATCTGATGGTCTGTTCCTTAGAGCTTCTCCATCTAGCAAGCTATCGTGGTCCGAAACAGCGTTGGCCATGGCCAACGAAGGGGAGGACTGGAGTGACTTGGAGACCGCCTCAGCCGATGGCCTTCACACCATTTAAGCGTTACGGCGTCTATTGGGTCGACTTGGATCCAACTCGTGGGCGTGAGCTTAAGAAAACGCGCCCCGCGGTGATCGTGAGCCGCGACGAATTGAACAGCGTTCTCGATACCGTCGTGATCTGTCCATTAACAAGCACGTTGCATCCGACCTGGCGAACGCGCCTTCAGATCGAACTCAACGGCAAACAGTCCGAGATCGCGGTCGATCAGATTCGAGTCGTTAGCAAAGACAGGCTAACTGCCAAGAAGATCGGAGATCTGGGCGCAAAATCTGAAGCTGCACTCCGCGATCTTCTCTCCGAGGCCTACGCTCAATAGACCACTGAATTTAGGATCGAGCCCGGAGGTAATCTACGGTTAATTCTTCGGTCCAAAACTGACCTAACTTATTTTATATCAATATCTTGGTTGACCCGATCAGCTTCGAACTCTTCAGAGGAGGGCGACTAACTTTGTATGTTGCTTTGTACCTTTGCTTTTTGAGGCGACCCTGAAGCCGCGCGGAAGCTAAATCCGCTATGCATCGCCGGGGGCAGAACTGGACACCGAGAAATAAGTAGGAAAAAGTAAGACATGCAGGCGACTCTATCAAGCAAGGGATAAATCGTCATTCCTGCGCCCATGCGGCGTCTACTGGGCCTACCTGCCAATTCGAAGGTCCAAATCGAAGAGCGAGACGGGGGTGACCATCGCGTCTACCGCTACCGTGTCGAATTTACCAAGAGCGTTTTGCTTCAACGGTTTGTCTTCGACCCGCAAGATAAGCTCGTCGCCGCTTCCCAGGAAGACATCGAAGCGAGTTCACCCCACCATTCAGAAAGACCGCCGTCGGGCTGAGCGCCGGGGTCGGTTCGTGACGGTGATGACCGGAGGGATCGGGCGATTGATTCTTCTGTGGAACAGTTTCCCATGCAGTAACAGGCTCAATCACACCTTTGATAAGCCCGCGCCAAGGAATAGACGTCATGTACGGCATTGGCTTAGGGTCGGGTTCGATTTGCGACCGGTTTGCCGCGATACGCGGCGCGGCATTCCCCCGGTGAATTGAGCGGTATGGTTACCTGCTTGACCATGCATCTTTTCTGATACAACGTATAGCCGGATGCCGCAACTTCGTCCGCTTCCTTGCTCGTTTTACCGAACAGCTTCTGGCAATGAGCCGGTGCGCGAATGGCTGAAGGAGTTACCCGAGTTTGAGAGGAAGCAGGTGGGTAGTGACATCAAAGCTGTTCAGTTTGGTTGGCCTCTGGGTCTGCCCCTGGTGGACTCCCTGGGCGATGGCCTTTGGGAGGTTCGCTCCAGGCTGCCGACTCGAATCGCGCGGACGATCTTCATGGTCCGCAGCGGAACGATCATCCTTCTCAACGGCTTCATCAAAAAGACCCGCACAACGCCCAAGACCGAACTCGATATAGCCCGAAGGAGAAAACATGAAATTGAAAAGCAATCCACACATCGGAAGTGACTTTGATAGCTTCCTTCGCGAGGAGGGTATCTACGAAGAAGTCGAAGCAACCGCCCTTAAGAAGGTTATCGCCGCCGCGTTGGAGAAACAAATGAAACGCCGGCGCATCAGCGTGTCTAAACTCGCCAGTGAATTGGGCACGAGCCGCGCCGCCATCGATCGAATTTTGGATGGGGAGAACACCTCAATCACCCTCAACACGATTTCTCGGACGGCCTCGGCACTCGGTTGTCGGGTAAAGCTCGCGATCGTGGCCGCTTGATCGGGATTATGTTTGGGAGCCTTGATGCGACCCGATCAGATTCCATTCTTCAGAGGAGAAAGTTTCTGGATCGCGTTTGGATCGCGAGAATTCGTGATGCTCCAGAATTTTTCGTGGACCTTAGGAGGCCATTCCCGAGTTAGGCTTTTCCGTCTTTCGCCATCCTCTGAGCTTTAAAGCTAATTTCGTCACCACAATGGCGAAAGATGCGTCCCGTCATAGTGTGATTCTCATTCAGAAAATAGCCATGTCCGCAGGTGGGATCACCCTCATCGCTGCCTTCAAATGAAAATCGAACCACCTCCTCATTGAGATCATCCATTTTGCAATCGAGCTCCATCTCGACCGCGCCGAAGTTCATCCTCCCGATTCCACCTGAACTGATTTTAATTATCGCAGGGCCGCACAAATCCACGTATTCGGTGTCGAAGCCCTCCAATTCAATGATGCGCCACGCGCCGACAAACTTCTTCTTTACCGCCCATTTTCCGGGCGGAATCTTCCAGACGAAGTGAGGGATTTTGGCGGCCATAATTTGTCTGCGCCCAACCATTTTTAAGGGCCGAGTTTGGCTCATCGCCAGTTTTTTCGCCACGCCGCAAGGTCGGACGGCCGCCGCCGGTAGCGGGCGAAGTTGCCGTCGGGCAGACTCGTCAGCTCTGACTCCGCCATTCTAGCGAAGTGTTTCAGATCGCCTATCGTCCGAAAGTCGCTGCCGCTTTCTCCTTATTTGAGCCTCGGGAAGAACGATATGTCTGTTTATCGTACATATTTCTGGTCGACAGACATAAACCGATGGGCATTGTGTTTGAATGCTACAGAGCTTCTCGGACGCCACGACGGAGCAGATCTGGAAGGGACAGGCCGTTCGCCGAATCCCGACTGACCTGCAACGTCAGGCGCTCAAGCGACTCATGTATCTTAACGCCGCCAAACGCCTCGAAGATTTGTACCAGCCACCCTCCAACCGATTTCACGCGCTCAAGGGCACCGGGCGCTACTCGATAAGCGTCAACATGCAATGGCGCATCACATTCGCTTGGACTGAAGCCGGCCCAGCAGAAGTCCTTTTTGAAGACTACCACTGACATGAATACAAAATCCCGAGCCATCGAACCGTGGCATCCCGGCGAAATGATCAAGGAAGACTTTCTCGCCGATTACGGCCTCACGCAGTACGCCCTCGCCAAGGCGCTGCGCATTCCCCATAGCCGTGTTACGGACATCATCAAGGGCCGGCGTGGCATCACGGCCGACACCGCGTTGCGGCTCAGTCGGTACTTCGGCAACTCGGCCGAATTCTGGCTGAACCTGCAGGCCGAATACGATTTGCGAATGGCTGACTCGAAGCGGATCGAGTCAGAAGTAGCGCCTCGCGCGGCTTAGTTCGACATTCTGAGAAACGGACCAAGCATCGAGTCGATTTAAAGCGGTGAAAAAACCCTAAGAGCGCCCTATCTCATTTTTGCACGAGGCATGACCGCTGAATTGAAGAAACTTGCCCAGGCCCTCGATCAAATCGAACGCCGTTATCCCGCGCGAGGGAGACGCTACAGCACGATCGTCGAGAATCCTTCCGAGGCAGGTTATCTGCCAATTCCGAAACCTTCAAAAAGGGCAGTTGCTAAGGGGCGGCGTCTGAGGAAGGCGATGAGCCGCCTGTCCATACCGGCGAGTTGCTATTTTGGAAAGAAGGCGGCGCCCACGACCAGGGTCGTCCGTCGAAAAGGCCGAGGTTGAGTTAATAGCTGTTGTAAGACATTTATTTACAATGGCTTACAAAATTGGTGGACCCGATCAGGTTCGAACTGACGACCTCCTCAATGCCATTGAGGCGCTCTTCCAACTGAGCTACGAGCCCATTCGCACATGCGAGAAGTGTGAAAAATCGGTTTTTCCATGCGGAACGCAAGGAGTTTTTGCCGATACCGTTTCCTGCGAGGCATCCAACTCAACTTTTTAGGGGCGGGGGCTCGTCCGTTGGAGGAGCCACAATATGCTGATTCATCATCTGCTTCCAATAGGCCTCCTCGTCCTCGCGCCTTTTGACCGACCTGTACTCAGCCTCCCCTGCGGAGAAGATGAAGAAACATATTGCGATCACAAAGAAGTCCGCCCGGGGGCCCCGGGCGAGTTCCCAGAGAAACCCGATTATCGTAAGCACTTTCCCGGTCATTGCCGCCCAATAGGTTGCTTTCAGATAGTTAAATCTCATCGCGAGGAGCGCCCGCAGTATCCGGCCGCCGTCCATGGGGAACGCCGGGATAAGGTTGAAGAGGCCCATACGCAGGTTCCAAACGAGTAGGATCCGCGCCATATCGACCACGGTCTCGGATGCGGAGTCGCCTTCCCAACCCGCCGGAAGGCCCACCCCGAGCCAGAGCACGCCTGCGATCACAAAATTGACCATGGGGCCCGCAACGGTGATGAGGAGTTCCTGGCTCGGCAGCCTCGGAATCTGGTCGAATTGGGCGACGCCCCCTATGGGAGTAAGCAGGATCTGGCGCACGTGAACGCCGTACCGCATCGCGGTCAAGGAGTGCCCGAGCTCATGGAGTACGACGCACGTAAAGAACGTGAGTACGGCCCCACCGCTCCAGAGGGCTCCCACAAGGCCGTCCTCCTGGAACCCCTTATACGACGCCCAAGCCAGCAGGATTGGGAACGTCCAATGGAGCGAAATTCTGATCCCGCGAATGCGGAACAAGTTGATTGACCAAGCAAGCATGCTATCTAATGAAACCCGATTGCCCGGAATCGCGAGCCGAACCTTGGAACCTAGCACCAAAACCCCCACCATCCTCGTCATAGATGACGACGCCGAGATACGTTACTCGCTCTCGCGCGTGCTGTCGTCGCGGGGCTACCAAGTCTCCGAGGCGCCCAGCGGCGAACAGGGCATCGCCTTGGTCAAGAAGGGGCCGTTCCCGGACCTTATCTTCCTGGACATCCGGATGACCGGCATGTCCGGGCTTGAGGCCCTCCAGCACTTACGTTCCGCGAACCCGAAGCAGCTGGTCATACTGATGACCGCGTTCGGCACGGCACAAACTGCCATCGAGGCAATGAAGTACGGCGCGCTCGACTACGTGATGAAGCCGTTCGACCCGCAGCGGGTCCTGACTCTTGCCGAGAACGCACTGAAAACCCATGCAGACCTCAGGGCAGTGGGGGAGTACAAGCCGACCATAAACACCGAGGACTACAAGGAAGGCATCGTGGGCTCTTCCCCGGTCATGCAGGAGGTTTTCAAGGTGATCGGGCAGGTAACGGCGAGCGACGTGACGGTCATGATCACCGGAGAGAGCGGTACGGGCAAGGAGCTCGTGGCGCGCTCGATCTGGAAGCACAGCCACCGCGCCGCGAAGCCATTCATTGCCGTCAATTGCGCGGCGATTCCGGAGAACCTGATCGAGAGCGAGCTCTTCGGCCATGAGAAGGGGTCTTTCACCGGTGCCACGGGCCAGCGTATCGGAAAATTCGAGCTTTGCGACGGCGGGACCATATTCCTGGACGAGATCGGCGACATGGCCCTCGCCACCCAGACAAAGATCCTCCGCGTGCTTCAGCAGGGAGATATCCAGAGGGTCGGCGGCACGGACACCATAAAGGTGGATGTCCGCATCATTGCCGCCACGAACAAGGACCTAGAGGCGATGGTGAAGGCGAAGACCTTCAGGGAGGACCTCTACTACCGCCTAAACGTCGTGCGGATCAAGATGCCTCCCCTGAGGGAGCGCATGGAGGACATTCCCCAGATCGTCGATTTCTGCGTACAGAACCTGGTCAAGCAGCGCAAGGCGAGGACCTCAAGGGTCTCGCCCGAGGCAATGGCCGTCCTGACACGGCACCTGTGGCCGGGGAATGTCCGCGAGCTTGAGAATGTGGTGTACCGGAGCGCGGTCATCGCCCAAGGGGACGCCATCCTTGTCAAGGACCTGCCCCAGGAGATCCGGGGCTCTGCCGGGGAGTCGAACTCCCCCTTCGCGATGACGATGGATTCGGCACTCGACTACCTTGCCGAGCATCTAAAGGCCTCGGAGGAGCCGATCTTGCGGCAGATTGAGAGCAACCTGGCACAGCGGGTCCTGAAGGCGCTGGACGGTAACGAGGCTGCGGCCGCCAAGCGCCTCGGTCTCACCAAGCCTGCGCTAAAAAAGCTGCTTCAGCGGCCGCCGAACCCTGCCGGGTGATTCTTGTGCCAGTTCCAGGCCGTCGCGACGATGGAGTTGATGTCCGGGAACTTGACCTTCCATCCCAATTCGCGCTGGGCCTTTGAGGAATCCGCATAGAGCGCAGGAGGGTCCCCAGGCCTGCGTGGGCTCTCAATCACCGTGATCTTGCTGCCCGTGGCCTTCTCCACCGCCCGTATCACTTCGCGGTTCGAGGAAGGGGTGCCCGTGCCCAGGTTGTAGAAATGCGCCGCACCGGGTGCCGTGAGCCTATCAAAGACTGCGATGTGGGCGCGGCTAAGGTCGTCCACATGGACATAGTCCCTTAGGCAGGTTCCATCCGGGGTGGGGTAGTCCGTGCCAAAGAGCTCGATCGACGGGCGCTTTCCCACGGCCACATCGACGGCCACGGGGATCAGGTGCGTCTCCGGGTCGTGGTCCTCACCGATGCTCCCATCCTCGGAGGCGCCGGCGGCATTAAAGTAACGGAATGCGGCAAAGGAGATCTTCCCGACATGCGCGAGCGAGCGCAGCGCGTTCTCGATGTCGAGCTTGGTCTGACCGTAGGGGTTGATAGGCGCTTGGGGAAGGGTCTCGTCCATCGGGAGCCTCGCCGGGACACCGAAGGTCGCGCAGGTCGACGAGAAGACGAACTTCGTCACGCCGGCCCCGAGCATCGCGTGAAGGAGGTGAAGGGTCGCCGCGGAGTTGTTGAGGTAGTACTTCAGGGGATCCGTGACCGACTCACCGACGTAGCAGTAGGCCGCAAAGTGCATCACGACATCTATCTTTTCCTTCTTAAGGACTTCGGAGACCAGCCCCTCGTCCCCCAGGTCGCCAATGTAGGTGGTGATCCCATGAGCGACGGCTCCCCGGTGGCCGTAGACAAGGCTGTCGAGAACGACCGGCTTATGCCCCGCGGCAGAAAGCTGCCGAACGCAATGACTTCCGATATAACCGGCTCCCCCGACAACAAGTACGTTCATGAGTAGAACCTTTTATTGCGTTCCCGCCGTTGTTGGCTAGCGATTTCCATCTTGCGCAGCCAATGAACCTCCCGCGAATCGTCATCACAGGCGTCGGCCTGACCGCCCCCAACGGCAACTCCCTCGCGGAATTCCGGCGCAACCTCCTGACCGGGGTGGCGGGGATCGAATGGATTGACGTGCGCTACATGGGGAGGCTCCTGGCCGGTGTGTGCCATTTCGACGCCCTCAAGCACCAGAAGAAAAAGGAGGTCCGGGTGGGGACGAGAGCGGGCAGCATCAGCATCTGGTGCGCCCGCGAGGCGGTCGCCGATAGCGGGCTCCCCTTTGAGAGCCTGCCGAAGGACCGGATCGGGATCTATATCGGCTGTACTGAGCACGGCAATGTGGAGACCGAGAATGAGATCTTCGCGATCTCCAAGTTCGGCTACGATACGAAGTACTGGTCGCACTACCACAACCCGCGAACGGTGGCCAACAACCCTGCGGGTGAGGCCTCGCTCAACTTGGGAGTCACCGGGCCGGCGTACACAATCGGCGCCGCCTGCGCCGCGGGCAACATGGGGCTAATCCACGCCACGCAGATGCTCAGGCTGGGAGAAGTCGACGTCGCCCTCTGTGGCGGCGTGAGCGAGAGCATCCACACATTCGGGATTTTTGCGGGGTTTAAGTCCCAAGGGGCGCTCGCGACGAACGAGAATCCGGCAAAGGCGTCGCGGCCCTTTGACAAGGCCAGGAACGGCATCGTGGTCTCCGAGGGAGGCTGCTTGTACACCTTGGAGCGGATGGAGGACGCAGTCGCGAGGGGCGCCCGGATCTATGCCGAGATCGCCGGCTATGGGGTCAACAGCGATGCGAGTGACTACGTGCTTCCAAACCCCGTCCGGCAGGCTGAATGCGTCCGAAAGGCCCTTGGCAACGCCGGGATGCAGCCCCGGGAGATCCACATCGTCAATACCCACGCAACGGCGACCCCGCTCGGGGACATCCAGGAATGCGAGGCTATCCGGGCCGTCTTTGGCGTGGGGTGCCCTGAGACGTACATCAACAATACGAAGGGCTTCATCGGGCACTGCATGGGGGCGGCCGGCGCGCTGGAACTGGCCGGCAACCTGCCGTCCTTTGACGACCTCGTCGTCCACCCGACCATAAACGTCGACGATTTGGACCCCGCGTGCGCGCTGCCCGGCCTGGTCCTCAACCAGCCCATCAAGGCGGCCCGCGTCGACACGATCCTAAACAACTCTTTCGGGATGCTGGGGATAAATTCCACGTTGATTGTGAAGCGATTCGTGGCATAAGGGGTGCCGCTGACCACCACATGACCAACGACGAATGTAAAAAGGCGGTTCTGGACATCATTGCCGACATCGCCCCCGACGAGGACCTCTCCAACGTGAAGCCGGAAGTGCGCCTGCGCGACCAGCTTCAGCTCGATAGCATGGACTTCCTCGACATCGTCATGGAGCTGCGCAAGCGCCACGGCATCGAGGTGCCAGAAGCCGACTACATCCGTCTCGCCTCCCTGGACAGCTGCGCGGAGTACCTGACACCGAAATTCAACGCGCTCGCGGCGAAGAGTTGAATTCAGCGGGGCAGTACGACGTAGCCATCATCGGAGCCGGTTTGTCCGGCCTGGCGGCCGGCATAAGGCTGGCCCACTTCGGCAAGAAGGTCTGCATTTTCGAGCGGCACAACGCCGTCGGAGGTCTCAACAGCTTTTACAGCATTGGTGGCCGCAAGTACGATGTGGGGCTGCACGCCGTCACAAACTACGTGCCGGCCGGGGTTAAGGGAACCCCCTTGGGGAAGATTCTTCGGCAGCTCCGGATCGACCGCGATGAATTTGCCCTTTGCCCACAGAAGGGTTCGAGGGTCTCGTTCGGCTCGCGCGGCGAGACGTCGCTGCGGTTCTCAAACGAATTTGCCCTGCTCGAGTCCGAGGTGGCGGCCCTCTTCCCGCGCCAGGTCGACGGATTCCGAAGCATCGCGGCGCACATTAGGACTATGCCCCTCTCCGGCAACGGAGCCGGCTCCTCGGCCCGGGCGTTCATCCGGGAGTCCATCAATGACCCGCTCCTCGAGGACATGCTGCTGTGCCCGCTCATGTTCTACGGAAGCGCGCGCGAGGACGACATGGACCAGGGACAATTCTCCATCATGTTCCGGGCGCTCTACCTCGAGGGTTTCTCAAGGCCCCAAGAGGGCGTGCGCGTCATGATGCGGGTCCTCTTGGACAAGTACCGCGAGGCGGGCGGGGAGCGCCGCATGAAATGCGGGGTCAGGAGCATCGTGGCCCGGGAGGGCAGGGCGTCGGCCTTGGTCCTGGACTCGGGCGAGGAGATCCAGGCAACCCAGGTCCTCTCTTCAATCGGGTCCGCGGAAACCCTGGCGCTCATGGGTGGTCCAAGGAAGGCAGACAGGACGCTCGGCTATGTCGAAACGATCTCCGTCCTGGACCGGCCGCCGTCCGATCTTGGCTGGGGCGAGGACACCATCGTCTTTTTCAACGATTCCGATCGCTTCACGTACCGCGATCCCAGCTCCCAGGTCGACCTTAAGAGTGGTATCATCTGCTTCCCCAACAACTTCCAGTATGGAAGCGGCCGTGGACTCTCCGAGGGATTCTTCCGCGTCACCTGCCTCGCCCACTACGAGTCCTGGGCGAACCTGCCCGTTGAAACCTACCATCGGGACAAGGCGCGATGGTTTGGCGAGATCCAGGAGTCCGCGAAGCGCTTCCTCCCCAAGCTTCGGCCTGAAGACGCCCTCACCCGTGCAACCGTGGCGACCGACATGTTCACCCCGACGACAGTCGAAAGGTACACGGGCCACTTCCGCGGGGCGATTTATGGGTCCGCGGAGAAGCATCCGGACGGCCGCACCCCGCTCTCAAACGTGTTCCTGTGCGGAACCGACCAGGGGATGCTTGGCATCGTCGGCGCGATGCTCAGCGGAATATCCATGGCCAACCAGCATGTGCTCAGGGGCACCGTGGGAGCCGGATAGGCTTCCGGAAAACAAGTTGCCGAAGGCCCTGACGCTCCTCCAGCATCGACCCTCCATGGCTTATGACTGGCTCAAAGGTGTGGCCGACGAGTATGACGTGATCGTCATAGGCAGCGGCCTAGGCGGCCTCACGGGCGCCAACGTGCTCGCGAAGGCGGGACACCGCGTCCTGCTCCTTGAGCACCATTATCAATACGGAGGGCTCGCGACCTGGTTCACCCGCAAGGGGGGCCACATCTTCGACATCTCGCTTCACGGCTTTCCGGTCGGGATGATAAAGTCGTGCCGCAAGTACTGGACCAAGGAGATCGCCGATTCGATCGTCCAGCTCAAGGACATCCGCTTCGTGAACCCGGAGATGGATGTATGGACAACGTTCACGCGCGAAGATTACACGCGGGTCCTCGTGGAACAGTTCGGCCTGGATAGGGCCCACGTGGAGCGCTTCTACGAGTACCTCCGGGGCATGAATTTTTACGACAACAACACGGAGACGACCGGCGAAATGCTCGAGCGGTTCTTCCCCGGTCGCAGCGACGTGAAGCGCCTCCTAATGGAGCCGATCGCGTACGCGAACGGCTCCACCCTGGACGACCCCGCGATTACCTACGGGATCGTGTTTTCGAACTTCATGGGCTCGGGCGTCTACACCTTCCGCGGCGGCTCCGACGTGCTGATCGAGAAGATGACCGATGAGATGCGCAAGAACGGGGTGGAACTCCGCAAGCGGGTCATGGTTGAGCGGATCCTGGTCGAGGACCGGGGCGGAACCAAGGTCGCGTGCGGAATCGTGGCCAAGGGCGGGCGCATCATCCGCGCCAAGGCGATCCTCTCGAACGCGAACATCAAGAACACGATCTTCCGCCTGGCGGGCGCCGAGAACTTCTCCCCTGAGTACATCGCCGCGGCCCAGGCCGTTCGCATCAACTCAAGTTCGTGCCAGGTCTATCTCGGCATCCGCAAGGGGGAGTCGATACCCCATATCGGCGACCTGGTCTTCACCTCGGCAAGCGGCGCGTTCAGCAGCTCTGAGCTTACGGACCTGCACACCTCCAGCCGGACCTTCTCGGTCTACTATCCGGACACGCGCCCCGGATCGGGCCGCTACACGGTCGTGGCCTCGATCAACGGGCTGTATGCGGATTGGAGCCGCCTGCCGGAGGCGGAATACGAGACGGAGAAGGAGCGATTGATCGAGGAGTCGATCGGCGCCCTTGAGAAGTTTATCCCCGGCGTCCGGGGCATCATCGACTGGAAGGAAGCGGCGACGCCGCGCACGATTGAGCGCTATACGACCCATTTTGGGGGCACCTCGTTTGGAACCAAATTCGAGGGCCTTAAGGTGTCGATGGATCTTTCCGAGCAGCTCCCCGGCCTTTACCATGCAGGGTCCGTCGGAATCATTATGTCGGGATGGCTTGGAACGATCAACTACGGGGTCATAACGGCCAACAAGGTCGACCGGTTTGTCTGCGCCCAAAGGCAGGGGAGGGCCGCATGAGCGAGGCATCACCCGAGGTCCTCAGGCGGATTCCCCATCGCCCTCCCTTTCTCTTCATCGACGAGATCCTCTCCGAGAATGCGGATCGGCTCGTGGCGCGGCGCACCTGGCGCGCGGACGAGGACTTTTACTCGGGGCATTACCCCGGGGCCCCGATCACCCCGGGCGTGCTTCTTTGCGAAGCGGTCTTCCAGGCCGGGGCGCTCCACCTTTCAGGAAGCCTGGCGACCCAAGGCGCAAGCGGCGGCGTCCCCCTCCTCGTCAAGATCTCGGACGTGAGGTTCCGCAATCCGGTCTATCCCGGGGACACGGTCACAATCGAGGTCAAGAAGAAGGACATGATGGGGGGCTTCTACATCATGAGCGGCGCCATGAAGCGGGGCGAGACGCGCATCCTTAACGTCGAGTTCTCTGTGGCATGGAAGGTGCCGGAGGCCTCGAAATGAGCTTCCTCGGACTCGAGGGGAAGACGTTCCTCGTTTTTGGCGTCGCCAACAAGCGCAGCGTCGCGTGGGCGATCGGTCGTTCCCTTGAGCAGGAGGGGGCACGGGTCGTCTACAGCGTTCGTTCCGAGGAGCGGCGCAAGTCGCTCGACTCGCTCCTCGGAAAGCGCCCGACGTATGTGTGCGACGTGGAGAGGGAAGGGGCCGTGGACACCCTCGCCGCCGAGGTTTCTCAGGGTGAAAAGAGTGCGCTCGACGGCATTGTCCACTCCATCGCGTTCGCCAATTATTCCGAGGGGCTCCAGCCTTTCCACGCGACTAAGCGCCGGGATTTCCTGCAGGCCGCGGCCGTGAGCTCGTTCTCGCTGGTCGAGATCGCGAGGGCCTTCAAGCCCCACCTCGCGCGCGACGCCTCCGTCGTGACGATCGGGATCTCGTCGCTTCTGGTGACCCCCGACAATTACGGCTACATGGGGCCCATCAAGGCGGCCCTCGATTCGTCGGCCCGCTTCCTTGCCAAGTCCTTCAGCTCGCACTCGGAGGTCCGATTCAACGTCGTGGGTTCGGGCCCCCTGAAGACCAGCGCGTCGGCGGGCATTCCCGGCTATCTTGAGAGCTACCTCTTCGCCGAGAAGCTCACCTTCCGTAAGCGCAACCTCGAGACACAGGAAGTGGCCAATGTAGCCCTGTTCCTGCTTAGCCAGCGCAGCAGCGGCATCAACGGCGCGACGCTCACCGTCGACGCGGGCCTCGGCTCCAACATGTTCGACAAGGACCTTATTCGGCTCGCCATGAGGCCGGAGCGCTGAGCGGTTTCCCGCGGATCCATGCGCTTCAACAACGTCTGTCTCGAGTCGATCGCGGTCGCCCTGCCGGGCGAGGTCTGGACTTCGTCCAGCATCGAGGAGCGCATGAGGCCCCTCTACGAGCGCCTGCGGCTCCCCTTCGGCCGCCTTGAGCTTATGACAGGCATCCGCGAGAGGCGGATGTGGCCCGACGGCACGCTCCCGTCGGATGCGAGCGCCGCGGCGGGCCGCGCCGTCCTCGGCTTGTCGGCGGTTCCTAGGGAGCAGATAGGCCTCTTCATCCACGCTGCCGTCTCCCGCGACATGCTGGAGCCCGCGACGGCGTCGTTCGCCCACAGGAAGATCGGATTGCCGGCAACGGCGCAGGTCTTCGATGTGTCAAACGCCTGCTTGGGCTTCCTGAACTCGATCGTCGTTGCGGCGGCCATGATCGAGAGCGGCCAGATCCGAAGTGCCCTCATTGCCGCGGGCGAGAACGGCCGGCCCCTGGTTGAGGAGACCGTCAGGACGCTCCTGGAGGGATCCTTCGATCGGAACTCAATAAAGCCCTTCTTCGCGAACCTGACCATCGGCTGCGGCGCGGTGGCAGCCGTGATCTGCCACAAGGACCTCGTCCATGGCCGCCAGCACAGGATCCTGGGGGGCATATGCCGCTCGGCGACCGAGCACAGCGAGCTTTGCCAGGGCAACACGGCCGAGGCCGGGGGGCTGGCCATGCAGACCGATTCGGAGCGGATGCTCGAGGCCGGGGTCGCACTGGCGAAGGAGACCTGGGACGAGTTCGGCGCGTCCACCGGCTGGACACGCGACGCCATCAACCGAGCCATCTGTCACCAGGTCGGAAGCGCCCACCGCCGGCTCCTCTTCCAGACACTCGGGATAGACATTGCCAAGGACTTCTCGACGTTTGAGACGCTCGGCAACATGGGAAGCGTATCGCTGCCCGCAACGCTCTCCGCCGCAGTCGATGCCGGGGCGATCCGGGACGGCGACAAGGTGGCGCTTATGGGCATTGGGAGCGGCCTTAACTGCCTCATGCTGGCCCTCGAATGGTGAGCCGAGCTCGAGGAATACCGGATTGGCTCGCGCGACTCTACCCGTTTTCGCCGAGCTCGTTCCAGACGCCCCATGGGGCGACGATGAGCTATGTGGATGAGGGGCCGCGCGGCGACGAGGCCGTACTCATGCTCCATGGAAACCCTACCTGGTCCTTCTACTACCGGGACTTGGTCCGCGAGCTTTCAGGAGGCATCCGGTGCGTGGTCCCCGACCACATCGGCATGGGGCTTTCCGCGAAGCCCGACCACTACGACTACCGCCTTCAAACCCGCATTGCCGACGTGGCTGCGCTCGTGGAAAGCCTGGGACTGCGCAGGATACACCTGGTGGTTCACGACTGGGGCGGGGCGATCGGGTTTGGCCTAGCCACGCGCCAGCCTGAAAGGGTCGGGAAGATCGTGATCCTTAACACGGCGGCGTTTGTCTCGAACCGGATCCCCAAGCGGATCTCCCTGTGCCGCGCACCCCTTTTCGGAGAGTTCCTTGTGCGGGGCCTAAACGGTTTTGCCGAGCCCGCAACGTGGATGGCCATGGCCGCCCGAAGGATGTCGTGGGATGAGCGCAGGGCCTACCTTTTCCCCTACGACAGCTGGGCGAACCGGATCGGGGTCCACCGCTTTGTCCGGGACATCCCCCTGGAACCTGACCACCCGAGCCGAGGGACCCTTCAGGAGATAGAGAAGGGGCTGCCCCTCCTTGCAGGGAAGCCTAAGCTGATCCTTTGGGGCGCCCGTGATTTTTGCTTCGACGACACCTTTCTTTCCCGTTGGCGTGACATCTACCCCGACGCGCGGGTTGAACGACTTGAGCGCGCCGGACACTACGTTCTCGAGGATGCGGGGGCGCAAGCCCGCGCCCCGATCAGCAATTTCCTAAAAAGCACATAAACCATGAAATTCGAACACTTCGCCCTCAATGTCCCTGACGCCAAGGCCACCGCGCAATGGTACGTGTCCCATCTGGGACTTCGCGTTGCGCGCTCCCGCAGCGATTCACCCTTCACCTCGTTCCTCGCGGATGAGACGGGCCGGGTGATTTTCGAGGTATACAGCAATCCCGCCGCCGCCTACCCGGACTTCAAGTCCGCGCATCCCCTGTGCTTCCATGTCGCGTTCGTGGCGGATGACCCGAGCGCCGTGCGAGCGAAGCTCGTGGCCGCTGGCGCGACGCCCGCCTACGAGGAAACCCTTCCCGACGGATCCTTCCTGATCATGGTCAGGGATCCCTGGGGAATCCCGCTGCAGCTGGTGCGCCGCGTGACCCCTTTCCCGTCTTCCTGAGGCATCGTCCCGTGTTCACGGTCGACCCGACGGTGACGCTGGAAGGCCGCGGCATTCGTCTGGAACCCCTCAAGCGTGAGCACGAGGAAGCGCTCCGGGCTGCGGCGGCCGACGGCGAGCTCTGGAACCTCAACGTCACCTCGGTTCCCGAGCCCGAGAAGACGCTGGCTTATATTGAGACCGCCCTAGCGGACTGCGCAAAGGGGGCCCGCGTCCCATGGGTGGTGCGGGAGACTGCCGGGGGACGGATCGTGGGGTCCACGAGCTACCACGACGTTGTCCTAGCCACCCGACGAGTCGAGATCGGGTACACGTGGTATGCACAGAGCTGGCAGCGCACGTTTGTGAATTCGGCCTGTAAGTTGAGGCTACTCGAACACGCCTTCGACACGCTCGGATGCTCCGTCGTTGGGTGGAGGACCGACAACTTGAACTTTAGGTCCCAAGCCGCGATCGAGAGACTTGGCGCAAAGAAAGACGGGGTCATCCGGCGGCAATCCATGCGACGTGACGGCTCTTTCCGGGACACGGTCATGTACAGTGTCACATCCGAGGAGTGGAATGCGAATATCCGGGCCCGTCTCTTGGGTTTCCTGGCCCAAGCCAGCGTTTAGGCCGAAGGCGAGGAGTTTTGGAGACCGTGTGCTGGATCTCGCGCCCCCACGCCAATCGAGGCACGAGAAAGGCGTGACGCTTTGAAGCTGGCAAGTGCGGGCGCCCGAGGGGCAATGGGGCTTGAAAATGCAAAAGGGCGGCGGTTACATCCATTCCCATGCGCATGACGAGTCTTTTTGGGGCAGCCCTCGTGCTCATTCTGGCAACACCCGCTTTCGCCCAGGTCTACGTCTGGACAGGGGAATTGCCGACGAATTGGCAGGGTCAGCTCACCCCGCCAAACGACGGGACGGCCAACCTGTTGTTTGGGGACAGCCTTTACCCCTATGTCACGGTCACGCCCTCCCTCAACAGCGTTAATACGCTAACGCTGGCGAACGGAAATAATATCACGTTTCGCAGCGGCAGCAGCCTCACGCTCTCGCTAACAAGCGGAATCCTATCCGCTGATGAAATCCCTGGGACGCTGGATTTCGGAGCCAACATAAACCTCGGGATTTCGAGCGCGGCGGTGTTCAGCGCGGGCGAGAACATCGTCTACGTGAGGGGCCAGGTGACCGGGAACAGTAGCCTTGCCCTTCTAGGGGGGCTGCGGGAGACGGAACGTTCATCTTCTCAAACACCGGGGCGGGGAACACCTACACCGGGAGCACCGTTCTCGGCAATGGCACCAGTACCGTCGCCTTTGCTTTTTGGAACACGTCCCCGTTCGGGACCGGCACCGTCACGATAATGAACGGCGCCACACTCATAGGGCACGGCACCGAGACCGTCTCCAATGCGCTCATGCTGGATGCCGCTGGGTCTTCAAACCCGATCGGACTGAAGAGCTGGGACGCGCCGCTCACCTTTAGCGGGCCGGTCACGCTCTTAAACAATGTCACGTTAAACCCGAAGCCCTCCCAGACCTTCATCCCGGCCCCTTCGAGCGACGGCAGCGTCACCCTGCCCGGCCCCGTCTTGAGAAACCCCATCGTTTTTTCAGGAGATCTGAGCGAATCCGGGGGGGCGCACAGCGTGGGCGTCTTTGGGCAGGGCATCCTGATGCTCACGGGAGCGGCGAACAGCTATACCGGCGGCACGACCGTGGGCGGGGCGGCGGGCACTGGAAGCCTGGTGTTCGGGGCGGGCTCGATCCCCGCTTCGGGCAGCCTCACGCTTACCGCGGGATCCTACGTGGGAACGACTGACACCTCCAGCGCGTTCACCACGCTGCTCTCGCACGTCGCGGCCGGATCCCCGGGCAGCTTTGGTATCGACACGGTGCCGGGCAATGCCACGGCAACCTACGCGTTGCCCATAGACCTCTCCACCGCAACGAATCCAAACCTGACGAATGCCAACGTACAGATCGGAACGGCGACGTCGGCTATCCTCACGGGAACGATCACCCCCGAGAGCAGCGCTGCATTCCAATTCGGGGGAGGAGGGGGCACCCTGTATGTCAACACCCCGCTCGCCAATGGGGTCGCCACTAATGTCGTCCTGAGCGGCCATGGGTCACCCAACCCCCTCACGGTCTATCTTCAGGGCGCCAATACCTACATCGGCTCTACGACCGTCAATGACGGGATCCTGATCTTCGACGGCGCCAGCGCGCTGCCGGGCAGCACCACGCTAAAGGCGGCTGGCGGAGGCGGCTCCAATGCGGGCGACAGCTACGTCGGCTACACCGACAATGTGACGGGCATGACCCCTGCGGCATTCCTGGCCATGTTCGACAAGGCGAACACCTGGGGCGTCATCGGGTTCGACTCCAAGGTGCCGACCACGCCCGTGGTGATCGGCGGGAACATCGATCTGACCGGATTCAATGACGGCACTGCAATAGGCACGGCCACCGAAGCCATCCTTACGGGCACCCTGACCCCGTCGAGCGTGACCAATTCCTACCAGGCCGCCAACACGCTCCGGTTTACCGCGGCCAAGACTGGAATCCTCACCGTGGACAGCGTTATTTCAGGCGCCGTGTCCGTGGCCCTTGGCTCCAGCGACTCCTCACAGGGATTCGCCAGCGGGACGGTCATAATGAACGCACCCAACTCGTACACGGGGGGCACGACACTTAACGGCGGGGGGCTGGACGGGCTCACGCTCGGCATCGGGAACAACGCGGCCCTCGGGAGCGGCCCCCTCACGATCGCGAACAACCACGGGGGCGGCTTGGTGGGCATCCAGGCGACGGCAGGCAGCGTCAACCTGCCCAACAACATCGTGATCCAGGACACAGGGGCGACGGGAGCCACGCAGCTCAACCTCACCGGAACCAACAGCTTCACCCTGTCGGGCAACCTATCGGGCGACGGCTCGAGTTCCATCGTGCTTTACAATGCAAGCCCGCTGACGGTGACCCTCTCGGGGAACAACTCGACCTACGCCGGCACCTTTGCCGTCTACAATGGGACGCTCAAGTTTGCTGCCGACACTGCGGCAGGGTCGGCGTCCGCGACCGTCGATTTTGAGGGCAGTGGTGCGACGGTGGACTTCACGGGGGCCGTTGCGCCCACCTTGGAGCGACTGAAGGGCGCCGTGGGAAGCCTCGTCCTTGGCTCCGGGACCGCGCTTACCCTCGACGCAACCCAGGATACCTCTAACGACGGAAGCTCCTTCGGAGGGGTCATTTCGGGTGGCGGCTCGCTCATTATAACCAACACCTCATCCTCGAACAGCTCGACGGCGATCCTCTACGGAACCAATACCTACACCGGCGGCACAACGGTGACACAAAACGGCCTCCTTGTCCTCGCAAACAACCAGGGAGCGGGAACCGGCACCGTCACGGTCAACACCTCGTCAAACGGCGCCCTCGGGCTGGATTCGGGCGTGACGTTCACCAACCCCCTGGTTTTCACCTCGGGCAACCTGGCGGGCTATGGGACGTTCAATCCTTCGGCGCTCGGCCTTGCCGGCACGGTGACCATCGGGACCAATCAAGGGGTCGTCCCGGGCTTTCCGGTATCGAATAACAAGGTCGTCACGGGAACGCTTTCCTTTGCCGGAAACATGGTCTTCAACGACGGCGGCTCCTTCTATTGGACCCTGCAGGACAATTCCCGGCCCGACGGGATCTCACAACTCGACATAGCCGGGAACCTCACCATCAACGCCACCACCAACGGGTTTGGCTTGGAGCTCCTGAGTTATGACGCGACAGGCGCTCAGAACAACGCCGCCAACTTCAA
>Ga0302197_10000309_pt1 | contig 49152 bp, 49 predicted proteins | sample II_Bog_N2_1_FD_193526 | JGI IMG/M metagenome (GOLD analysis project Ga0302197, IMG submission 193526) | Peat permafrost microbial communities from Stordalen Mire near Abisko, Sweden - II_Bog_N2_1 | ecosystem: Environmental > Terrestrial > Soil > Wetlands > Peat | place: Sweden: Abisko... | reverse complement strand
CCTCATACGTGACCTGCTGGACAATTATTCCTATCCAATGATCGCGCGCATCTTCGATGGACGCAATCACACGACAGTCATAAGTGGTGTTGAAAAGATCAAAGATCAACTCGCGGTCAATAGCGAGTTGCTTGCCCAGATCAACCAACTCAAACGCCGATTACAAGGAGATGGTAGAGAGTAGTTTGTGCGCAACTTTGGGTTTTATCTGTTGATTTTGGGTTGAAATCCGTTTGGGAGCGCACATGACTTCAAAGTTGAGTTTTTAGAGTTGAAACAGTTAGTCACAGAGGTGTGTCTAGAGCATCTGAATTAACAACCAACTGATCAGGAATTTCGGAAAGTAATCCACAAATCCACAGACCTACTACTACTAACAGTTTTCCATACACACAACACACCGTAACCTCAGTAGCAAAGAAAGGTAGTTCGATGAAGTTCAAATCAGAGCGGGATATCTTGGTCGAGGCATTGAGCGCCGCGAGCCGTGTGGTCGCAACGCGTTTGATCGGTGCTTCTTCTGGCATCCTCCTCTCATTGGTTGGAAACCAACTCACGGTCACTGGGACAGACCTAGACATCACTGTTCGCACCACAGTCGATGTGATTGGCCACGAAGACGGTTCAACCGTCGTACCAGCGCGCTTAATTGTCGACGCCGTTCGTTCTCTCGAAGCTGGTGCAGTTACCGTGTCGAGTAACGACGAAACGGTTGAAATATCACTTGGGCGCGCCAAGTTCTCGCTTCGCACGTTCTCGGTGATGGACTATCCAAACCTTCCACCAATCACCGGATCTCTCCACAGTGTGGCTGCCCTTGATCTCATCCAGGGTCTCAACCAAGTCGTACGTGCCGCCGCCAACGACGACGCGCGACCACTCCTCACCGGCGTTTTATTTACGACCGATGAAGGATCCTTGCGCCTGATAGCGACCGACTCCTATCGACTCGCCGTGCGCGACGTACCCGGGGTGGAGGGTCTGGCGGGATCCCAAGATTTACTTGTACCGGCCCGCGCCCTTCAGGAATTGCAACGAGCTGCCTCATCCCTAGCCGCGGACGCTGAAATCGGCGTGACCCTGACAGACGCAGAAATATGTTTCGTGGTTGGTACCACGACGATCGCCTCACGCCTCATCGACGGCAACTACCCGTCAGTGCTACAACTCATCCCGGCGAGCTACCCCAATCAACTCCGTATCGCCAAGGACACACTCCTGACCTCGCTTCGCCGAGCCAAACTGCTCGCCAAGGACTCCACCTCTTCAGTACGCCTCACCATGAGGGACAAAAACATCGAAATTCGAACCCAAAGTCACGACGCAGGCGACGTCGAGGACAACGTCGACGCAGATTACAACGGAGAAGAGATCACCATCGCCTTTAATCCAAGTTTCCTCATTGACGGAATTGAAGCGGTCCCAGGTGACGAGGTCGTACTAGAGGTTTCGGACTCGGTACGGCCGGCCATGGTCCATGGAGTGGACGACACGAGGTTTCGCTACCTCTTGATGCCCGTTCGCGTCCAATAAGCGAGCGATTGTCGTGGGTCTCCACGAACTCACACTACGAAACTTTCGCCCGTTTCAAGAATTGGTGTTCGAGCCAGACCCCGAAGCGATCACGGTCCTGCTCAGTGCGAACGGAACGGGTAAGACCTCGGTTCTCGAAGCCGTCTACGCGCTCACTACGGCCTCCTCTTTTCGCACGAGTGCGGCGAGCGACATGATCCGTAGCGGTGAGCATCTCGCCGAAGTGCACGGTGTGCTCTTTCAACAACAACGGAGAGTACAGATTGATCTCACCCTGACTAGAGGGACGCGCAATACCACTAAGAAGATGTTGGTCAATGGTCAGCGCCCCTCTTCACGCGCCTCGGTGTCAGAAGTGCTTCCTCTCACAGTGTTCACACCCGAGGGCGTGGACATTGTTCGCCAGGGTCCTGAACACCGAAGGACGTATCTCACGAACCTTCTCACCGACGTCGATCTTTCAACCGGGGACGTCATCGAGCGTTTCACCAGAGTGCTCAGTCAACGAAACGCGGTACTGCGCTCTTTTCAGGGAGAACCACCGTCCGTTGGCCAACGCGAGGAACTCGGTGTGTGGGACGCCGAGTTTTGCGAGGCGAGTGAGCAGCTCGTCGAGGTCCGCCTTCAGCTTCTCGCGCGACTAGAAGCGCTGATCATGAGCTTCTATCAGGCCATTGCTCAAAACAACCGTGCGGTCAGCGCACAGTATGAACGTTCTTGGACCGGGGAACTTAATCAAGCTTTGCGCGACGCTCTAAAGGATGACCAATACCGAGGACATTCCACTATCGGCCCCCAGCGAGACGACGTAGCACTGCTGCTCGACGGTCGTGACGCGCGCCGACAGGCGTCACAGGGAGAACAGCGCTCACTGGCGCTGGCCTTGCGCCTCGCCGGACACGAGTTGGTTCGTCAACAACGCGGTCTTGCTCCACTCCTCCTCCTAGACGACGTCTTCAGCGAACTCGACCCCCTGCGAAGTGATCGACTCCTACACCTCTTGCCGGCAGGCCAGACACTCGTGACTACCGCATCGCCACTTCCGAGCGGGATGCACCCCGCCGCAATTGTTGACCTTTCCCAGGTGATTTTGTGAACGCCAAGAACGAGCACCCGCGACCCCTGGGGGAGATCCTCAACGTCGTCGCCGGACGTCTACGCAAAGTGGACCTTCGCCTTATCGATGAAATCCAACGCCTTTGGCCTGACGCAGTTGATCCAGTTCTGGCCGAACACTGCCAACCGGAATTCGTGAAGAACGGCGTCTTACTGATTCGCGTGCCGTCGGGTGCGTTCGCACAAAGAATCAACGCCGAACACGAGTCGATTTTGCGAGGTTTTTCTTCGCTCGGTGAACGGGCGCCAACTTCACTTCGAACGGTGTTGTCAGAGTCGTGAACGGCGCGCCAAAGGCCCCTCATCGAGGACCGTTGGGGTTTTGAAGTTAGACCAAAGCGGGTAGGATAATGCAGCCGAATTGTTGTAATCGACCGCGCGAATCGCGCCGAAACTTGTTACCGAAAGGATTTCTTCGTGGCCCAGAAGACCAAGGGATCCGCCAGCTACGGAGCTAGCGATATCACCGTTCTTGAGGGTCTCGAACCGGTTCGAGTCCGTCCCGGTATGTACATTGGCTCGACAGGACCAGCCGGTTTACACCACTTGGTCTGGGAAGTCGTGGACAACGCGGTGGATGAAGCGATGGCGGGCTTCTGTACTCGCATTGACGTGACGATCCTGGCAAACGGTAGTTGTCGGGTTGTGGATGACGGGCGGGGCATCCCCGTCGAGGACCACCCCCATTATCCCGGTAAGTCGGCGGCTGAGGTCGTGCTCACCATGCTGCACGCCGGGGGAAAATTTGGGGGAAGTGCCTACAAGGTCTCGGGTGGTCTACACGGCGTAGGTGTGTCGGTAGTAAACGCCTTGTCGGCTGAGTTGATCCTCGAGATTGATCAAGGTGGGAATCACCACGTTTTGACGTTTAAGAACGGCGGCAAGCCGGTGGGCAAGTTGAAGGTGACGGGCACCGCGCCCCGTGGGCGTACCGGAACGACGGTGACCTTTACCCCGGACCCAACCATCTTTGAAGACGTGGAATTCCGAGCGCAAACTATTCTCGAGCGATTGCAGATCATGGCATTCTTGAATCGCGGGCTTGAGATTCGCTTTGAGGACCAACGCAAGGGTCGCGAAGCGAAGGAAACCTACAAGTACAACGGCGGCATTGTCGATTACGTTCGTCACCTCAATAACGCCAAGGAATCGCTCTTTCGAAAAGTCGGCTTCTACGATCAGTCAGAAGAGGGTCAAGAAGTCGAAGTCGCGTTCCAGTGGAACACCGGCTACTACGAGAGCATCCACTCCTTCGCGAATGGCATCGCCACCATCGAAGGTGGAATGCACGAAGAGGGATTTCGAAAGGCGATCACGAACGTCGTCAATCGTTACGCACGCAAGCGCAACCTTCTCAAGGAGAAGGACGACAACCTCCTCGGCGAAGACATTCGCGAGGGACTGACCGCTATCGTCTCGGTTCGACTCGCGGAACCGCAGTTCGAAGGTCAGACCAAGGGCAAATTGGGCAACGTCTCGATTCGCTCAATGGTGGAACGGGCGACGAACGAGAAGCTCGCCGACTGGCTTGAAGAGAATCCCCGTGAAGGCAGTCAAATCGTCTCCAAGTCCGTCCAGGCTTCACGTGCGCGCATGGCCGCTCGTCAGGCGCGTGATCTCACCCGACGCAAGAGCGCGCTCGACGGTGCCGGCCTACCCGGAAAACTCGTGGATTGTTCTTCGAACAATCCACGTGAATGTGAGCTGTTCATCGTCGAAGGCAACTCCGCGGGCGGGTCGGCAAAAGACGCCCGCAATCCCCGGAATCAGGCGATCCTGCCGATCCGTGGAAAGATCCTCAACGTCGAGAAGGCCCGTTCGGACAAAATCTTGCGCAACACCGAAATCCAGGCGCTCATCTCAGCGATCGGAGCCGGGGTGGAGGCGGACTTCGACGTGACCAAGGTCCGATACGACAAGATCATCCTGCTCGCTGACGCCGACGTGGACGGTAGCCACATTCGGACGCTTCTCCTGACCTTCTTCTTTCGCCAGATGACCGAGATGGTGAACAATGGTCACGTTTATGTCGCCCAGCCTCCTCTCTTTTCGACCCTGGTGGGTAAGGACAAGGTGTACCTACGCGACGATCTCGCCAAGACGAAGTTCCTCGAGGAGAATCCGAATCACAAGAACGATTTCCAGCGTCTGAAGGGACTGGGCGAAATGGACTTCGACGAACTGCGAGACACCACGATGGATCCGACGAAACGTGCGCTGCTCCAGATCACCGTCGAACAGGCCGCGCTCGCCGATGAAGTGTGTTCGATCCTCATGGGCGACGACGTACCTCAGCGCCGTCATTTCATTCAGACCAACGCAAAAGACGTTCGATTCCTAGACATCTAGGAAGAAGGAATCATGGCAAAGAAGACTCCGAATTCTGGCGCAGAGACTCCAGGCGAGGAAGCGGTGCTCGGTTACATCGAGCCCATCGAGATCAATCTCGAGATGGAACGCTCATTTCTCGAATACTCGATGTCGGTCATTGTCTCGCGCGCCCTGCCCGACGTACGTGACGGTTTGAAGCCAGTGCATCGTCGCATCCTGTATTCGATGTTCGACCAGGGTCTGCGTCCCGACCGCCCGTTCGCCAAATGTGCGAAGGTCGTGGGCGAAGTCATGGGTACGTATCATCCCCACGGCGACAGCGCGATTTACGACGCACTCGTGCGCATGGTCCAAGACTTCTCCATGCGACACCCCCTCATCAGCGGTCACGGGAATTTTGGCGGTACCGGACCTGACGAAGGTGCCGCCGCCATGCGATACACCGAGTGTCGCCTGGCTCCCCTGGCGCTCGAAATGCTCGATTCGATTGACGAAGAGACCGTCGACTTCGAGCCCAATTACGACAACTCCACCCAGCAGCCCACCGTGCTGCCTTCGCGATTCCCCAATCTCCTCGTGAACGGATCCCAGGGCATCGCCGTCGGCATGGCGACCAAGATCCCACCCCACAATCTCGGCGAGGTCATCGACGCCACGCTGCACCTCTTGGCGAACCCGGAGGCGACCCCCGACGATCTCATGGAATTCGTCAAGGGTCCTGACTTTCCCACCGGCGCTCAAATCCTCGGACGCCAGGGAATCCTCGACGCGTACCGTACGGGTCGAGGTTCCATCAAGATGCGCGCGGTCGCTGAAGTCGAAGAGAGCGGCCGGGACACGCGCATCGTGGTGACCGAGTTTCCCTACGAGGTGTCGGTCGAATCGGTGGAGGAGAAGGTCTACGAACTCGTCAAGAGCGGTGAGATCGACGGTATCGCCGCCATGCAGAATGATTCCGCTGGTCGGCGATCTCGACTCGTCATCAAGCTAAAGCGCGATGCGAACGCCAACGTCGTACTGAACAAGCTCTTTAAGAACACGTCGCTGCAGACAACGTTCGCGGTCAACATGCTGGCCTTGGTCGACGGGGTACCCAGGACCCTCAACCTCGCCCAGGCTTTGATCCACTACATCTTGCACCAGGTCGAGGTCGTGACACGTCGGACCCAGTTCCGTCTACGTAAGGCCGAGGCTCGAGCCCACATCGTTGAGGGACTTCTCAAGGCCATCGACATGCTCGACCAGGTGATCGCCACCATCCGTGGTTCTGAGGATCGAGGTGACGCTCGCACGCAGCTGATGGTGGCTCCTTTCTCGTTCACCGAAGAGCAGGCGAATCACATTTTGGACATGACGCTGGGCCGTCTCACCAAACTGGGTCGCACCGAACTCGAAGACGAGATGGCCAAACTTCGCGAGACGATCGCCGAACTGAAGTCCATTCTCGAGAGCGACGTCAAACTCCGTGGGGTCATCGCGGATGAACTCCTCGCCGTACGTGACAAATACGCCGATGGACGCGTGACGCGGATCGTGAACGATCCGGGCGAAATGGGATTGGAAGACCTCATCGACGACGAGGAGATCGTCATCACGATGACGCAGGCTGGCTACGTCAAGTCCGTCGCCGCCGATTCGTTCAAGGTCCAAGGGCGCGGCGGGCGCGGTGTGCAGGGGGCGAAGCTGCGCGACGAGGATTTCGTCGAACAGATCGTCCATACCAGTAGTCACGCCTTCCTCCTGTTGTTCTCGAACAAGGGACGGGTGTTTCGCCTCCGGGGTCACGAGATACCAATCAAGGAACGCACGGCCAAGGGAACGGCCATCGTCAATCTCTTGAACCTTCATCCTGGTGAGAAAATCCAAGCGATCGTTTCCACTCTTGATTTTCCCAAGGACAAGTTCCTGGTGTTCGCCACCGCTGACGGCACCGTGAAGAAGACGGCCTTCAGCGAGTATGACAAGTCGCGTCGGGAGGGCTGGATCGCCATCAAGCTACGTGAAGGCGACGAGGTCGTGCGAGTGGTCCCGACGAGCGGTGAGGATGACCTGATGGTCGTTACCTACCGAGGAATGTCGATCCGATTCAACGAGGACGAGGTCCGAGAAGTCGGTCGAGACTCGACGGGCGTTCGCGGCATCAAGCTGAAGGACGACGACAAGGCGATCTCGTTGGATGTCGTTCGAGGCGACGCGGATCTCTTCCTCGTCACCGACACCGGCTTTGGAAAACGGGTGAAGACCGATCGGTTCAACCAACAGGGTCGCGGCGGTCAGGGCGTGCGGGCAATCAGGTTGACGGCGGCCCGCGGTTTCGTGGTGGCGGCGTTCATGGCGGGGCTCGATGACGAGGTACTCCTCGCCTCGAGCGGCGGCGTCCTCATCCGCACGCCCGTACGCGAAGTCTCCTCACAAGGTCGTGACGCCACCGGCGTGCGCGTGATGAACCTCGACGAGGGTCACTCCGTCGCGACGGCCGCCGTCGTACCGGCCGAAGACGACTAAGCCGTCACTCGGCGCGACCACGCTCGGGTGAGAACGTCAAGGATGTGGTCGCTGCCTTGAGCGCCGACCACCATGAACTTCTCGTCGATCAGGAGCGAAGGGACACCGGTAATTCCCAGTTCCGTAGCCGCGACTTCATCGGCGCGAACTTCGCCAGCGTAGAGATCACTGGCCCAGAGCGACTCGACTTCGCCGACCCCGACTTCGTTCGCGAGAGCCGTGAGCACCCAATGATCGCTGACGAGAAGACCTTCGCAAAAGTACGCGCGAAAGAGACGCTCGCTCATGGCGGCGCCCTTGGACTGAGTGGCGGCAAGGGCGATCACGCGGTGTGCGTCAAAGGTGTTGGTGGGACGGGCGTCCTTCATCGACCAGGTCATACCGAGCGCAGCGGCGTCGCCTTCGAGACGGTCATTCAGTGCCGTGGCTCGCTCGACGGGCATCGAGTACTTCTTTGCCAGGAGTTCGGGTAACGACAGCCTGTAGTCTCGCGGCGCAGAAGAATCGAGCTCGAAGGCTCGGTGCCGAACGACCACGTCCGCACGGTGCTCAAAGCGTTCGAGAGCCCCCGAGAGTTGGCGCGTTCCCAAATAACAGAACGGGCACACGACGTCACTCCAGACGTCGATAAATAAGTAGTCACTCATGTGTCAATCTTCCCACACGAACCGCGCTGGGGCAGAATGATGCGATGACCGCGCGCGAACTGTGTGTCGAAGACGCAATTGCGTTGGTCCGACCCGTCGACACGCTCGGTCTCGGTCTGGTGACCTCGACACCGGTGGGCTTGTTGAAGGAACTGTCGAATCGCCAAGACTGGGAGGACCTCACGGTCAGCGGTGGGCTGATCCTGGGCGTCTTTGACGTCTTCTTGCATCCCAACGTCCACTATCGATCAAGTTTTTACGGTGGCGGCGAGCGCCATTACCAGTCCCGGGGTGCCGACATCCAGTTCGTGCCGTCCTTCTTTCGTCACTACGGTCTCTTGATCCAACACTTGGCCCCACGCGTGATGATGATGCAGGGTGCGATGCCCGACGCGAACGGCAACGTCAGTCTCTCGCTCTATAACGGCGCTCACCTCGCAGAGTTTCTCGCCGCTGGTCGCGATCCGAACCGGGTCTTGATCGTGGAGTGCTCACCACACTTTCCGCGAACGCTCGCTCTCGAAGGATTCTCGAACGAGATCGCCCTCGAGGACATCGACGTGGTGGTGTACTGCGACGAATATCCGACGGCTCTGGGCAAGGACGTGAGCACGTCGGAGGACATGGCAATCGCGGATTACGCCGCGGCGTTCGTCCACGATGGGTGCACACTGCAGACGGGTATCGGCGCTGTGCCCAACCTCGTCGCCGAAGCGCTCGTGAGGCGCGACGGCGGCGACTACGGCGTGCACTCAGAGATGTTCACCGACGGCCTCTTTCAACTCTGCGCATCCGGCAAGGTCACCAACGCCCGTAAGCCAATCCATCGCGGCGATTCGGTGATCACCTTTGCACTGGGCTCTCAGGACATGTACGAGTTCTTGAACGAGAACGAGAGGGTCCGACTCGCCCCGGTTTCCTACGTGAATGATCCATCGGTGATCGCGAAGAACCATCGCATGGTGTCCATCAACTCCGCACTCGAAGTGGACCTGCAAGGACAGATCATCGCCGACACCGTCGGCGCCCGCCAATACTCGGGCGTCGGGGGACACATGGACTTCGTCGAAGGCACCAGCCTTTCGCTGGAGCACACGTCGCTGATCTGCCTTCAATCGACTGCCGTGGTCAACGGCGTTCTCAAGAGCCGTATCATTGGAGATATGTCTCCCCACTCCGTCGTGACGACGCCGCGACACCTCGCGGGCGTGATTGTGACCGAGCACGGATTCGCAGACCTCCGGGGTCGGAGCGTGAAGGAGAGGGCACGAGCGATGGTCAACATCGCTCACCCGCAGTTTCGAGACGAGTTAGCTGACGCCGCCGAGCTACTGGGTCGATAAGTGCTCATAGTTCGAGATTTGGGAATTGAGATCGGCGCGCGCCGTATTCTCGAGCCGGTGTCCTTCACGGTCGGAAACGGCGAGAAGGTCGGACTGGTGGGGCGTAATGGCGCCGGAAAATCAACTTTGCTCGCCGTGCTGCTCGGTCAGACCCCCGAGCATCTTCGTATCACTGGCACGGTCCAACACCAGGGCACCGTCAGTCACCTTCCCCAAGAGCCGGTCGCGCACGGACTCGGGGTCGAGCCAATAGGCCTGTCGCACGTCCTGTCGGCGCGTGGGCTCGACGTTCTCGACGCAGACATGCAGCACGCACGCCACGAGCTCGCCGCCGATCCCACCGAAGAGACCATCGAACGCTTCACGCGACTTGAGGAGACTTTCCGCGAACGTGGTGGCTACGAGGCTGAATCCGAAGTCGCGCGTCTCGCCGCTGGACTCGGTCTCGCCGAAGACCTACTGCTCGAAGACCTCGATTCGCTCTCGGGGGGTCAGCGCCGACGAGTGGACTTGATGCGGGTGCTCTACGAGCAGCCCGAGACCATGGTCTTGGACGAACCGACCAACCACCTCGACCGCGCGGCGAAGCGGTGGTTGTTCGACGAACTGGAGAGGTTCCGTGGCACGGTGCTGGTGATCAGTCACGACCTGCCGCTCCTGGACAAGTCGATTGACCGGGTTCTCGCCCTGCGCGAGGGACAACTACGCGAATACAAGGGCAATTACACCAAGTACCTCGAACAAGAGGAGACGCGTCGTCTTAGTGAGGAGAAGCTGGCGGCGCACCAGGACGAGCAGATTGGCCGCATGAAGACCTTGGCGGACTCGATGCGAGGTCAGACCGAATCGCGCGCGCGCCTGGCCAAGGTACTGGACCGCAAGGTTGAGAAGTTGGTCGACAATCGCGTCGTGGTCACCAAGAAGGAGAAGAAGGTCACCTTCAAGTTGCCCTTGCCCCCCCGAAGCGGTGACGTACCCATGACCGTCGAGCACGTGGCCGTGCGATACGGTGCGCAAGTCGTCTTGGAGGACGTGAACTTCATCACTCGCAGGGGTGATCGAATCGTGATCGTGGGCAAGAACGGCGCCGGCAAGTCCTCCCTCCTGCGCTGCCTCGCGGGTACACAGTCAGCCCAAACGGGCGATGTTCGATTCGGCGCAAACGTGAAGGTCGGCTACTTCGCCCAGGAGCACGAGCAACTGGACTTCTCGCGGTCCGTCCTAGATCATTTGGAGAATGCGACCGTGCAGACCGAGGTGCAACGCCGATCGCTCTTGGGAGCGTTCGGACTCAAGGGTTCGGCGGCGCACCAATTGCCGGGCACGTTGTCTGGCGGTGAACGGGCGAAACTCGCGATCGCCATCCTCGCGGCGTCTGACGCCAATCTCCTGTTGCTCGACGAACCGACGAACAACTTGGACCCCGCGAGCGTGGAGGCCCTGGGAGTCATGATGCACCAATGGAAGGGCACCATCGTGGCGGTGAGTCACGAACGCCAATTCGTTGAGATGCTGAAGCCGACGCACGCGGTACTACTACCCGAGGAGTACTTCGACCTCTGGCGTGACGACTACATGGACTTGATCGAACGTCGTTGACTCGCTCCTTGACGCGACGTATCGCTCGCTGAGCCCTTGGTCACCGTCGTGAGCGCGGGGAAATCGTGGCGAAGCTGTCCCAAGACCCGGACGGCATTTTCGAACTCTTGCTCACCTACGTGGTCGCGTACCTCGGCGTTCATTCTCGCGATCACCTCCACGATGGCCCGGGCGTAGTTGGTGCCGCGTCTCGTCAGTACGACCTGGGATCGTCTGGCGTCAGTCTGGTCTGACTCGATTCGGGCGTAGCCTCGTTTAACCAGCGTGTCGACGACCTTTCGTGCTCCCTGACGAGTTATCGACAGTTCGGCGCCCAGCACCCCGAGTGAGGCGGACGAACGTCGTAACCGTCGAACGACGAAGGCGTCGCTACGTCGATAATCGGGGAAACCCTTTTGATGGAGCCGATTTGTTGCTTCCAAGATCCACCCACGTCGAGCGAGGGCGAGCGAATCACCGAAGCCCAGGTTGTCGTCGCTCGTCTCGATCACACCAGTAGCCTACTATTTATGCAACCTGGTTGCATAAATAGTAGGCTACTGGTGCAGTGGCGACAAGGGGAGATTGAAGGCTGTGATGAGACTTCGAATACGTCGATTGTGGTCAAGCGTGATGGCGTTACTCGTCGTGGCGCCACTTTTGGGTGCCACTGCGTGGACCACAACGTCGGTGTCATCCGCTGGCGGCGCAAGTGCTGTGACGAAGACGGGATGTGGCACGCCGTCGCCGCGCAACGCCACTCTCTCGCTGTCCGTCGACGGATTCACTAGGACGGTAGTCGTTCACCGACCCAAGGGTCTCGATTCGACGCCGTTACCGCTGGTTCTCAACCTGCACGGAAGCGGGAGTACCGCTTTGGAACAGGAGGAGTTCACCGGCATGAATGCGACCGCCAATGCGGATGAGTTCATCGTCGCCTATCCCCAGGCGCTTATCCCAGACGGCGGTGGCTTCGATTGGAACGTGCCCAGGGTGCCCTTGACTGGCGATCGTGCAGTTCCCGCGCACGCGGCCAGCGATATTGCTTTCTTGACCGCGTTGGTGAAGATCCTCGAAGTTCGGTACTGCGTTGACCCACAGCGCGTGTTTGCGACGGGTTTCTCCGGTGGGGCTCGGGAGGTGAGCCAACTCGCGTGCGACGATTCGACGACATTCGCGGCGGTGGCACCGGTGAGTGGTCTTCGACGACCGACGCCGTGCACATCGAAGCGCGCGGTGCCCGTCATCTCGTTTCATGGCTCCGCGGATCCAATCGATCCGTTTGGCGGCCACGGCCAGAAATACTGGACCTACTCAGTAACAACTGCGGCAAGAAAGTGGTCATCGCAAGACGGGTGTAGCAATGTGACGACGTCGACACCATCTAAAAACATCAAACTCACCGTCTACGCCAAGTGTGCGAACGGCGCTGTGGTCGAACTTTACGAAGTCCTAGGTGAGGGTCACGAGTGGCCCGGGGGCCCATCGCTTCCGGCGGCGTTCACATCGGTTCTTGGCCCGCAGTCGACAGCGATTGACGCGAATTCCGCGATCTGGTCGTTCTTCAGAAATTACAAGACTTGAATATCGATGGCGGAATCGAATGAATCGGACGGACGTTAGCAACGAGATCCATAGAGGGGACCCCTTAAGTAGGTTTCCTCTTGCGTTTCGAAGGGCTTGGCGACCGCGTGATTCTTCGTCGAAACTCCTGATGTTCCAACTCGTCGTGGACGAGTTTCCAGTTCTCATATCGTTCGAGGGTCAGTTCACCTGAAGCAACGGCGGCCTGAACCGCGCAGCCGAGGTCGCCGTCATGCTGGCAATCGCGAAATCGGCACTGTTCACCGAGGGCGACGATGTCGGGGAAGGTTTCGTCTAAGCCATCCTGGCCGACGAGAAGGTCCACGAGACGAATGCCAGGGATATCCAGAAGCACGCCGCCACTGGAGAGTCGGTAGAGTCGTCGTGTGGTGGTCGCGTGGCGTCCTTCGCCACCACGCGATACCGTGCGGGTCAGTTCTTCGCTGCCCTCGAGTGCATTGAGGAGCGAGGTCTTTCCCGCTCCCGAAGGTCCCAGCATCACCGCGGTCACACCTTCGTGCAACTGTTCACGCAGGCGCTCGATGCCTTCGCCGTTTAGTGAACTGGTGGTGAGAATCTCTACCCCAGGAACTGCCAGGGTCGTCTCCTGGACCACTTGGTCGAGGTTCTCGTTCTGGTCTGACTTGGTGAGTATGACGAATGGTCGCGCACCACTGTCGTAGGCCATGATGGCAAAGCGCTCAAGCATTCGAATATTCAGCTCGCGGTCAATGGCGACGACGAGTAGGACCAGGTCTAGATTCGATGCGAGCACTTGGACTTCACGTCCGTTGGGGTCGGGACGACGAAGGGCACTTCGACGAGGCAGCACTCTAAGGATCTGTTCATTATCGAGTTCGACCCAGTCACCGGCGACCACGCGCTCGTTGATCGAAGTCCGAAAGGTCCAGAGCGACGTCACTTCGCCACCGTCGCTCGCGCACCAGATTACCTCGGCGTTGGCACCGTGAACGATGCTGACCCGCCCGAGATGGTGACCAGCCTCTACCTCGAGGGACTCCCCAACGGTGCGTCCAAGGGATTGCAAAACTTCATCGCAAGTTGAATGAACGGATCGGCGTTCGACGTCGCCCGATGACTGCTGCACTACTTGACAGTACCTCTGGGATCACGGAACCGTTCGCGATGAATGACACGGGTCTCGCGTCTAAGTCCAAGCGCCAGATCGAAACCGAAATTCTCTTTCGTTACCGTTCGCGTCGCCTCCCAAATTTGGTGACGAAGCGAAGTCGCTACGACTTCGAATTCGTGGGATTCTATGGAAAGAGGAGCAAGAGAAGAAGAGGGTTGGCCGAGATAAGCCGAAACGCCACCCTTTGACAGCTCTTCCGTTGGGGCGCATCGAGTCCCGTTTATACGGGTATATAGACCGACACTTTCCCCTTCAACGATTTGCGAACGGATCCTGACGCAGGGACAACCTCAAAACATGGTCCTATGGGTCTTGTGTGCCGAGCGACGAGGCCTGTTCGGCTCGTAACTCGGTGGCCTCGATGAGTGGTGGGCGAGGGGGGACTTGAACCCCCACATCCTTTCGAATACAGGCACCTGAAGCCTGCGCGTCTGCCAATTTCGCCACTCGCCCTGAGACCTCGCAACATTAGTTCAAGATCCGAACCCTGGTTTTTGCAACTGAACTGTCATACTCGGCGCCGGTACAGTTATTAATGTCATGGTTCTAAAAAGTGTGGAAAATCGGCTGGAGCGGATCTTCGAGAGGACGTTTTCGAGACCCTTCAAGAACGCCCTGCAGCCCATTGAGATAGGTACACGCATTGTGCGTGAGGTTGACCTGACCCGTCGGCTTTCGTCAATGGGTCCAATATCGCCAAATCAGATCCGGTTGTGGTTGGGGCCTTCGGATGCCGAGCGTTTCGACGGTTTTCAAAAGGCGTTGGTCGCTGAGTTGGAGGAGACCGTACGTCAGCACGCGGTGAGCGAAGGTTACAGTTTTGTCGGCCCAGTCGCAGTGGAGATCTTCATTGACGATGGCTTGAAGGCTGGCGATCTAGCCGTGAAGACCGACTTTGTCGCGGGCGATAGCCAACCGCGCTTGCTCGCCAGTGATGGTCGCACCTTCGCGGTCGGGGATCAACCGCTCATCGTCGGTCGCAGCCCCGATGTCGCCGTGGTGATTAACGACTCCAATGTATCGCGTCGACACGCCGAGGTGTGGCGGACCAGTGAGGGCGTGGCAATCCGTGACCTGCAGTCGACCAACGGCACGTACGTGAACGGACATCGCATCACGGCCGTCTCGCTCTCGCCGCGTGACGACGTGACGATCGGTCCCCTTCACTTTCGAATCGAGCTCGCTTGATTCACTTGGAGGCGTCGACGAATTACGCCGCAGTTGTGCGTCCAATCCAGATACTGGTCATGGCGGTGGCGCTTCTCTTCTTCGCCCGTGTCATTCGCGTCGCGTCGCTGGAGGCTCGTTCCACGGATCAAGTGAGAGGGACGCGGCGTCGCCGACCAGGTGTTCTTGCCCTCGAATTCATCGAACCCGTTGAGCGAGCGAACGAGCGTGTCGAGATCACCAACCCCATAACGGTGGGTAGAAGTCCGGCCTGCGATCTAAGCGTCCAGGACACCTACATTTCGTCACGACACGCTCGTCTGGTCAATGACGCGGGTGAGCTTTCAATTGAGGATCTCGGATCGACGAATGGTACCTACGTAAACCAAGAGATCGTGAAGGGACGGATGCAGCTCGAGCGAGGCGACATCGTGCAGGTAGGTGGCGTCATTTTTGAGGTGGTTCGTTGACGCGCTGGCGTTACGCCGCTGCGACCGACATCGGACTCGTACGAGAGACCAACCAGGACGCGATCTTCGTTGACGAATCGCTCGCCATTGTCGCTGACGGCATGGGTGGTCATGCGGCCGGTGAAGTGGCTTCGGCGATGGCTGTTGAAAGCGTACATGAAGGTTTTCTTTCTGATCAGTCAATGGAGGGCTTACATCACGCCATTGAGACGGCCAATAGTTCTGTTCTTCACGAGGCGCGCGACAATCCACAACGCTTCGGTATGGGAACCACTATCGTCGCCGTTGGCCTCACCCGCGACAAGCTCGGTGTCGTGTCGCCCACCATGTTCCACGTAGGGGACTCGCGGATTTACCAACTTCGCGACGGAGCGCTTCGCCAACTCACCGAGGATCACAGTGTCGCCGAAGAATGGGTTCGCATGGGTCGACTCACGCCCGAAGAGGCTCTCAATCATCCGCGACGCCACCAACTCACCAGGGGAGTAGGTGTGGAGGACACCATCGATATTGACGTCATGTCGATTAACGCCCAACCCGGCGATCGCCTGCTGCTCTGCAGTGACGGTCTGTCGAATGAGCTCTCACCCGAAGGCATCGCCCAACTCGCCAGCGCGCCAGCGTCCCTCGACCAGGCGGTGAACGACCTGATCGAGGCGGCGAAGCAGTCGGGGGGCCGTGACAACATCTCAGCGATACTTCTGGAATTCGATGAAGTGGAAGTGGCGAGCAAGCCTATAAAGAGGACACTCGGTACGACACCACCGCCGGTAGCCCAGATGACGGGACCAATCTCTCATCGGGCTAAACGCAAGAATGGCTGGCTCAATTGGCGCGTCGCCGTTGGTTCCGTCTTTGGCGTGGGTATTGTGATCGGATTCTTCTTGGTGCTGCATTGGTACGCCTATTCGACGTACTACCTAGCCCCGGATCATGGCGTCATCGGCGTTTACCAAGGTCAACCATCGGGCGTGCTCTGGTACAAGCCAATTCTGGTGGCGCCGACGAACTACTCGTACGCGCAGTTGCGTCCCGCCGACCAGATCTCCTTGAACGCCTCCATCAGTGAGCCTTCTCTCGACGCCGCCTTGACTTACGCGGCTTCAATTCACGCCGAATGGCAGGCGAGTCAGGGCTCCTCGGTCACGACGACTACCGTCGGTACGACGACGACTTCGGTTGCCACGACCACTACCACGGCCAAGAAGGGATAGTTCGTGTCACGACGACTGAGCATCTTGGCGACCATAATTCTCCTGCTCTTCGTGGTCGTGGCGGCGCAGGCTGTGAACATCCAGTTCTTTCGTGCGGCGGCGCTTAACAAGTCGCCGCTGAATCCGAGGACGTATTCGACCTCGACGAAATACCCTCGCGGCCAGATCGTGGCGTCCGATGGGACCGTCCTCGCTCAATCAATTCCGAGTGGTGACAGTACGTACCCTTACAAGCGGATCTATCCGCTGGGATCCTTGACCGCGGGCATCGTCGGCTTCACCTCGCCGTATACCGAGTCATGGGGCATTGAAAGCGAGTACGCCAGCTACCTCACCGCACACGCACAGCCCGCCACGAGCTTCGCGCAACTACTGGCGCCTACGAGCGCGGCCGACAACGTGAATCTGACGATCCAAACCGCCGAACAGAAGGTTGCTCAGAACGCGATGGGAGGACAAGACGGCGCCGCCGTCGTGCTCGACCCGCACACCGGCGCGGTCCTCGCGATGTACTCGAATCCGACCTACGACCCTCAGCCGTTGACCTCTTTGGATCCCGCGATCGTCAGTGCTGCGTACAAGAAGATCACGACCCCCGACTCACATGGATTCCCGCCGCTTGGTCTCGTCGCGACCCAGCAGACGTTTCCCCCGGGTTCGACGTTTAAGGTCATCACCACGGCCGCCGCTGTCGTCGGTAATCCCGCGCTGCTCACCAAGTCTTACCCGGACAAACCCTTCGCACGACTTCCACACTCGAACAAACTGCTCTACAACGACGGAGGTTCGAAGTGCGGCGGGACGGTGGCGGTGATGCTGCCCGAATCGTGCGACCCGGGCTACGCATTGCTCGGGCTCGATCTCGGTGCGGATCTGATGTCGGCGACCGCCGATTCCTTTGGCTACAACCAGACACCGCCACTCGATCTGCCCAACGTCGTGCCGAGCTTCTTTCCCACCGCGGCGTCGTTCGCCAGCAACCTGCCGGGACTCGCCTACTCGTCAATCGGTCAGGAGAACGTGCGCGCGACCGCGCTTCAGAACGCGCTAGTGGCGGCGGCCGTCGCGAACGGCGGCGTGATGATGTCACCGCACCTTTTGGCGAGCATCACGTCACCTGACGGTTCGCTCGTGAAGCGTTACGGCGACACCGTCTGGCAGACGCCGCTCACCGCGTCCCAGGCCGCCGTGATTGTCCCTTTGATGCAGAACGTCGTTCGCTACGGAACCGCCGCGGGTATCTTCCCCTACAACCTCAACGTGGCGGCGAAAACGGGTACGGCCCAGACCGGTAACAGCAAAAAGAATACTGACGACTGGATGATCGCGTTCGCTCCCGCCACCGCACCGACCGTCGCGGTGGCGGTCGTGATGCCCTTCCAGGCGGTGTCGACCTTCGGTGCGACGGTGGCGGGACCCATCGTCAAGTGCCTCATCGAGGGTGAACTTGCGTTACAGTCGGGACTCCCCGCCTCGGGGACCGCGACGACGTGCAAGAGTTGACCACCGGACCTAGGAAGAACCAGAGCGTAGGCTAGAAAATTATGGAACCGGTCAGCGACCCGCGAATTTACTCAAACCGGTACCAAGTCACCCATTTGATTGCTCGCGGTGGTATGGCGATGGTGTACCGGGCTCAGGACTTGCTTCTGAATCGTCCGGTGGCGTTAAAGATCCTTTATCCAGAACTCAGCGCCGACCCACTGTTCGTTGAACGTTTTCGTCGCGAAGCGCAGGCGGCGGCGAATCTCTCGCATCCTAACATCGTGCCGGTGTTCGACTGGGGCGAGGACGAGGGCACCTACTTCATCGTGATGGAATTGGTCGACGGCACTTCCCTCGCTGACATGCTGCGCGGTTCGCGCCGACTTACGCCATCGCATTCAGCACAGATCGTCGCTCAGGTCGCCGCGGCTTTGGGTTACGCACATCGCAACGGCGTGGTACACCGCGACGTCAAGCCTGGCAACATTCTCATCACGAGTGACGGACAAGTGAAAGTCACTGACTTCGGTATCGCACAGGCGGTCTCGAGTGAAGACCATCTCGCTGAAGAAGGCTCAGTCATGGGTACCGCGACGTATTTCTCTCCCGAACAGGCTGAAGGCGCTGCCGTGGATGGTCGTAGTGACGTCTACTCACTCGGCGTTGTGTTGTTCGAGATGCTCGCGGGACGCCCGCCCTTCGTCGGTGACTCACCCGTTGCGGTGTCGAGTCAACACGTACACGGGACAGTACCTCCTCCAACCGAGTTCAACAACGCGATCCCCCGCGATCTCGAAGCGATCGTGATGGAGTCTCTCGCTAAGGCACCCTCGCAGCGATACCAGTCGGCCGACGAGTTCCGTGCTGACCTAATCCGCTTCAATGAAGGTCAGCCGGTGCAGGCTGCGGGTTATGAAGGTGCTTTCTTCGGCGCAGACGCCACTCGCGCGGTCTCTGCAGTTTCGATGGGTGACCGGACATCCTCGGTACCGGTCATGGCGGGGCCGAGGACCGACATCCGACGTCGGCGAAATAACAACACGCCGGGCATTATTGCCGCCGTCGTGGTGCTGCTGCTCGCCGTTGGTGGATTGGGCTATTTCTTGTCCCAGCGCACCACGGTCGTGACGTCGATGCCCTACTTGCTCGGACAAGATGTCGCCTCAGCAACGACGACAATTCGTTCTGACGGTTTGACCTTGGGTCCCGTTCGTCAGGTTGCTTCAAACAAAGCCAAGGGCACGGTCATCGCCACCGACCCGGCTCCCGGCAAGAAGGTCTCCAAGGGTGAAGTCGTCACGCTGAAGGTTTCGATTGGTGTTACGTCGACTCCAGTGCCCGTGCCTAACGTTACGGGCATGATGCTCTCGAGTGCTGAGAGCATCCTGGCGGGCAAAGGACTCAACTACGTGACGGCGTACACGACATCCCCACCGCCGAATGCAGTTCCTAACACAGTGCTCGTGCAGTCGCCGGCGGCACTCACGAATGCGAGGACGGGCGACAAGGTGACGCTCACCATTCTTTCGCCGACGGCCACGTTCTCGTTGCCGTCGGTCGCGAGTCAGACTCAGGTGGAAGCGACCACGGTGCTGGTCCAAGAGCAATTGAAAGTGAGCGGCACGACGAGCACGGCGTGCTCGAACTCCGTCGCGTCGGGACTCGTCGTGAGTACCTTGCCCGCAGCGGCGAGCCAGGTCCAGGCGGGCGCGATCATTCAGCTGGTGATCTCTTCGGGCGTGTGTCAAGTCGTCGTACCCAACGTGGTCAACCTCACCCAAGTCGCCGCGACGTCGGCTCTCAAGGGACAAGGTCTTACGGCCACCGTGGTCGCCGCGGACCCCACGACGTGTCTGCCCACCCAAGTGAGTACGGTGATCTCCCAGAGCGAATCGCCCGGCTCGCAAGTCCCCTACAACTCGGCGGTGCAGATCACGGTGTGCGAGTCGAGTGTTGTTGGCTCCACCACCACGACGACTTTGGCCGGCTAGCCGCTCGGCCTACGTTCGATAACATCAAGACCTATGACTAAGTCACAGTCGCGTCAGAGTAAGGCCAAGACCGTCGGACGTTACGTTCCCGCCGAAACGCGAGGTCGCGTGACCCAGCGTCGTCCTGCCGGGGCCGAGCACAGTCCTCGTTGGTACGGCTGGCTCCTGTTGGGTCTGCTGATCCTCGGCATGCTGGTCATCACGCTCAACTACCTCGAGGTGCTACCCGGTTCGACGTCCTCGTGGTACCTGGTGGTCGGTCTCGTTGCGATGTTCAGCGCCTTCTACCTGGCCACTCGTTACCGGTAGCCTCGAGCGCCAGTCCGGCGTCGCTAGCCGAGGCGTTCGATGATCGTGGCGTTGGCGAGCCCGCCACCTTCGCACATCGTGAGGAGTCCGTATCGCCCACCCGTGCGTTCGAGCTCGTTGAGCAGCGTGGCGCACAGTTTCGCGCCTGAGGCTCCGAGGGGATGCCCGAGGGCGATGGCCCCACCGTTCACGTTGACCTTGGCGAGGTCGACCTTGTGTTCCTTCTGCCAAGCGAGCACCACCGACGCGAAGGCCTCGTTGATCTCGATGAGGTCGATGTCCTCGAGGGTCAGGCCGGCGCGATCGAGCACCTTGGTCGTGGCGGGGATCGGGCCGGTCAACATCGTGACGGGGTCGACGCCCGCCAGCGCGAACGCGTGGAACTTCGCGCGAGGCGTGTAGCCGAGTTCTCGGGCCTTCTCCTCGCTCATGATCAACACCGCTGAGGCGCCGTCGGTTATCTGCGAGGAATTTCCGGCGGTGACCTTGCCGTTCTCCTTGAAGGCGGGCTTCAGATTGGCGAGTGCGGCGACTGACGTATCGGGGCGAATGCCCTCGTCAGTCGTCATCAGTTCTTCGGTCGCCTCACCGTTCTCGTCACGCACGTAGACCGGCACGATCTCACGTTCGAAGCGGCCCTCGGTAGTTGCCTGGGCGGCGCGACGGTGGCTCTCGGCGGAAAAGGCGTCGAGTTCCTCACGCGAGATTCCCCACTGGTCCGCGATCATCTCGGCCCCGATTCCCTGGTTCTTGAGTCCGCCGACGGGTTCGTAGCGTGCGGCGACGCGAGGACCGAATGGGAAACCGGCGTCCTTGCCAATGGACGAACCCATGGTGACACGACTCATGACCTCGACGCCAGCGGCGACGACAATGTCGTAGGCACCAGACATCACACCCTGGGCGGCGAAGTGTAGGGCTTGTTGGGAGGAACCACACTGACGGTCAATGGTCGTCGCCGGCACCGATTCGGGCCAGCCCGCCGCCAGAACCGCGCTTCGGCCCACGTTGAATGCCTGCTCACCGACTTGGGAGACGCAACCCATGATGACGTCGTCAATCAAAGCAGGATCGAGGGAGTTCCGACTGGCGATCGCTCGAAGTGCTTCGGAAGCCAGGTCCACCGCGTGCCAGTTACTTAGTTTTCCGTTGCGCTTACCCCCCGGGGTGCGAACGGCATCCACAATGACCGCTGTTGGCATTGCCTACCCTTTCTCAGTGCGTGGGAAAACCCCACCGCGCGCATACTAGACGCGGGTTAAGTGTATGGTCACGGGCGTGGCCGATCAGGTGAAGGACATGGACCGTTGGTTAGGCGACGGCGGTATGGCGATCATCGCAGCGGTCGGCGGATCCTTTGACGCCTACGGCGTCGACGGCGAAGACCTGGGATGGGTGAGCGGGACGTTCACGCCACTAGATGTCGCGTGCAATCCCCACGGCTCGGTCCAAGCGGGTGTTCACTCGGTGCTGCTGGACGCGGCGATGAACTTCGCCATCAACGCCGCGCTACGGGGCAAGGACCGGACCAACGCCACCATCGAGATGACCACTGAATTGATGCGCCCCGCCACGCGCGGCGAGAGTTACGCGGTACGCGGCGACGTGGTGCGACTCACTCGACAGATCGCGTACGCCGAGGCGATCGTGAGCAACGCCGAAGGCAAGTTGGTAAGTCGGGCGACGGGCACGTTCCTCGTGCACCGCGCACCCCGTTAGATGTGGTCGGCCGGGATCTGCCCGAGGCGACCGGCCTCGTAGTCTTCGAAGGCCTGCTGGAGTTCGGCGCGGGTATTCATGACGAACGGCCCGTAAGCGGCGACGGGTTCGCGAATCGGTTCGCCCCCTAGTACCAGTACCTCGAGGGCTTCGGTGCGCGAGTCCTGAGTCTCGTCAGCTGAAAACACGATCGTGTCACCGGCGACGTGCACGCCCATCTGGCCCTCGCCGATCTGTTGGCGATCGACGCCCACAGTTCCTGAGCCGGCGAGCACGTAGGTCAGCGCGTTGTAGTGCGGGTTCCAGGGCAGTTCCAACTGCCCACCGGGCAGCAACGTGACGTGCAGCACCGTGATGGGGGTGTGCGTCGAACCCGGACCGTGCACTTCGCCGAGGGACCCCGCGATGACTCGGATGATGGCGTCACCGTTCTCATTGGTTAGCAGCGTGACCGCGTTTGCCCCGATGTCCTGGTAGCGGGGCGTCGTCATCTTGAGCTTTGAAGGAAGGTTGACCCAGAGTTGCACCCCGTGAAAGAGACCCCCGGAGTCGATGAGGGCGTCCGGCGGCCGTTCGATGTGCAAGATGCCCGCACCGGCGGTCATCCATTGGGTCGCGCCGTTCTCGATCATGCCGCCGCCGCCGATGGAGTCCTGGTGAAGGAAGGTACCCTCCATCATGTAAGTGACGGTTTCGAAGCCACGGTGGGGATGCCAGGGCGTCCCCTTTGGTTCGCCCGGTCCGTAGTCCACCTCGCCCATTTGGTCCATGTGGATAAAAGGATCAAGGTCGGCGAGGTCGATTCCGGCGAAGGCTCGACGAACGGGAAAGCCCTCGCCCTCGAGGCCTCGAGGGGCGCTGGTGACTGATTTCACGCGGCGCGGACGGTCGGTCTGCTGGGGCGTGGCGACTTTGGGCAATTCGAGCGGGTTGTCAACGGTGATTGCGGGCATGTCACCAGCCTAATGACGAAGTCGAAATTGAACGCCGGCGTTGTTTGAACACCAAGAAGGCCACCACGACGGCGATAGCGGTGCTGAACAAGAGAGCGACGTTGCCGTTGCCCCAATTGAGACCTCCGCGTTCGTGGCTCACCCCCATCCAGTCGGCGAAGGACGCGCCGAGTGGTCGGGTGAGGATGTAGCACGCCCAAAAGGTACCTATCGCGTTCATTTTGATCAGGCGGTAGCCGAGCGCGGGCACGAGGAACAATCCAAGGAAGAGAAGGCCTGAACTGAAGTAGCCGAGGTGCAAGGTCGTCGCGGCCATGTCGCCCAAGGCCGTTCCCAGAGCGAAGGTCGCAGTGACCGTCGCCCAGTAGAACAGCTCTCGACGGGCCGACGTGATGCTATGGATCGAGAGCGTGCCCTCTACGTGGTGCCAGGCCAGAAAGATCACCGTGAGCGCGACGGCGAAACAGGCGGCGGAGACAACGTAGGGCACGCCAAGCCCCACGTGCAGCACGTCGGCGCACATCGTGCCAAAGACGCTCACCATCACAACGGCGAGCCAGTACGAGGTAGTGCTGAAGCGAGGGAAACGAAGTTGCCACACGAGCACCACGACGAAGATGACGCCCGCACCGAGCACCGCGAGGGCGGGGGCGAAATGGTGCACGAAGTAGTCCGACGTCGCCTCGCCCATCGCCGTCGTCAGGATCTTCACGAACCAAAAGGACCCATCGATGTTCGGAACCTTGCTGGTTCTGAACTGTCGCCCGAGGTTGATGATCATTTCAGCGAGAAGGTCAGTCAACCACCGCGAGGTGTTCGAGGAATTTCTGCGGGTCGACGGCAATGAACAATCCCGTCGCCGAAGCGAGTTCGGTCTCGCCCGCCTGCACCGTTGCCGCAATCAACAGCTTTCGACCATCGCGTTCCTTCAGCCACGCTCTGGCGATGATCGGTTCGTTGACGGGCGTCGGTGCGAGGTACGAGATGTCGAGCTGGACCGTGTAGGCAAGGACGTCGTTGATTGCCATGACCAGGCCCATCGTCTCGTCTAACAGCGCGGCGACGATTCCCCCGTGGGCGCGTCCTGGTGCACCTTCGAAAGCCTTGCCCAGTGTGACTTGCATGACCGAGACGTCGCCCTCGCGCCACAGGTAGCCCCCGAGGCCCATGGGGTTTGAGCCACCCGAAACGATTGAGTCAGAGAAGAGCTGGTGTTTCTCCAGCGAGTTCTCGCTCGGCACGGCCATCTTGAAACTTTGCAGGGCACCGCTCGGTACCACGCGAGTGCGAAGTTGGCCGTGGGCGACGATGCGCTGAAGCTCCTCAAGATGTGCGCGAATCTCGTCGAGTTGTTCGTCGTCGAGATCGTGCGCGACGAAGTCGTGGCCCAGTTCGCGCATCAGTGTGGCGGCTATCATTCGTCGTTCTTCGTTCGTCACGTGGTCGCGTTCCTATGGTCTCCGCTTAAGACGGTAATGCACCAGCGGCTTTGCTTCGTCACGCAGAGACCCTGACCGCTACGAACGTCGAGCGGGTCAGTTCCCGTTGAGGAATGCGGTTACGACGGGAACGAACGTGGACTCGTCCTGGAAGAGGAACGCGTGGCCGGCGTCGGGATAGAGGACGAGTCGGGCATCGGGAATCAGCGACGCGAGTGCATGATCATTCGCCACCGGGTCGAGGAGGTCATCAGCGCCGTCGGCGACAAGGACGGGCAACTTGATGCTCGCGATCTTGCGCCCGGCCACGTCGTGGTCGCCAAACCACACGTCCACCGCCTTGGTCTGTGCGCTCACTACGGCGGCGGACGGCGAGGGCGAGGGCGGGTAATCACTCGTGGCGATCTCGAAATCCTCGACCGCCGAGGCTTGGTTAACTGGAAAGAGCACGGACATCACCTTGGCGGTGTTCGAACTGCGCAAGTCGTTGATCGCCCCTTGGGAAGGTTTGACGACATCGAGACCGGGGAACGTGGCACTGAGGATGAGACGGCGCACCTGCGTGGGGTGCTCTACGGCGAGTGCTTGGGCGATCATGCCGCCCATCGACCAACCGAAGACGTCGGGTCGTTTGAGGCCTAATGCGTCGATAAGTGCGCTCGTCTGGTTGGCCATGGCGTCGATCGAGAGATTCGCCACTGCCTGTGTCGCACCTATGCCGGCGTTGTCAAAGATGATCACTCGGTGGTGTTGGGCCAGTGCGTCGATGAATCGCGGGTCCCATGTCTCCATGGTCCCGCCGTAGCCCATGATCATCACGAGCGGAGGTCCGCTGCCGAACTCGCGATAGCCCACCGCACCCTTCGTGGTGGTCGCGATCCGTACTGGCACCGCCGTGATCGAAAGGATGGCGGGAGCGACGGTCCTGCCTTCGGCTTTGCGTATGGCCTCGTTGGTAAGGCTGACAACGGCATTCGCGCTGGGTGCCGCTGTATCGGCGTAGATGACCTCTCCGAAGTCCTTCGACGTCGCGAACAATACGAGGTCGGTCACGACGTGCAGCCCAGCGTCGGGGAAATCCAGTGTGTAGGCCACTGTATGAGCGGCGGGGAGACCCAGCGGTAATGGGGTGATGGTCGCGCGAAAGGTGTGACCGCTTTGGGAGAACGTCAACGTGTGGCAGGAAGCGAGGGACCGCACGTCGGCGGCGAAACTGGTCAGCGCCGACGAATCCTGCGCCAGGTACTCGCCGAGCACCGGAAGGCCCGTGCCGTCATAAAAGGACGCCGTCGCGCTGACCACGCTCGGGTGCTTGTGCTTCGTCGCGCCAGCGAGGCACCGGCTGCCCGGTTGGTCCAGGGTCGACGCTTGGGAGGGCGTCGCTGTCCATCCCGTAGGAAGGTCCGTGATGGCGAGCACGCGCGAACTCAGTGGATTCGGCCTTGTCGCGCTGAGGGTCACCGCGAGTGAGATCGCCACCAACGCTGCGACCACCGCTCCCACCAGAATCGTGTCGGCCTTGGTGGGTCGCTTGAATGGCTTACTCAAGGATCACTCTCCTGTTCGTGTCACGAGTAGGCGACACCGCCGTGGGCACGAGATAAGGACGCCGTTCACAGAAGCCGCCTCGGCACAGCCTAAACCAGACCCTTCCAGTGACGATTGTCACCTCCGTCACCATTGAGTCGCTGAATGGAATGGTGGTTCGGCGGTAATCCTATGAAGGATCGTGGCAGGCGTACCCCCTCGCTGGTGTCAGCGCTGTTCCTGCGCAGAGCATTGAAGCCAATTGTTGAAGTGTCTGAGACGTCAGTGAGGAGCCGCGAATATGTCCTGAACTGTCGCGGTCCAACTCGTCACGGGTGGAAGCGTCCAAGTAATTCAGTCGCCGCGTCCGGTGGACCGACTACTTGAAACAGGTTCCCGTCGGTATCGTTCGCCAAGTAGTGGGCGAGCGCGTTCAACTGGAGTGGTGTGGTGCCGCCCGAGAGGTCGGCCCCCGTTATGGTGGCTCCTGCGACGAGGTGCACCGTCTCTGGTGACTCGCCGGTCACCTTTTCGGGAAACTGAATGTCGTCGGGAGTGCCGGGCGAACATTGCACCCCGAGAGCTAGACCCTTCACGACGGCGGTCCCGTCTGCGCCGACGACGACGGACTGGGCCTGGATGAAAGAATCAGCCATAAGAGCCACGCACCAGGGTGCCAGTGTGGTGGTGGTGCTCGGTGAAGTCGTGGTGGTGACGCAGTCGCCCCATAGCGCGCGCAGCCCGGAGGGTAGTCGTTTGAACGTGGCGCAGCCCCGTACCCCCGGGGGGCCGGGTGACGAGCCAACGATCCGCCACGGTGTCTGGTTGGTGCGCTGAAAGAACTCGGGATAGGAACCGTGGTCTTGGAAGGCGACGCTCTCGGCGACCGTCGCACTCGGCGAGGACTCAAAGGACGCCACCGCGTACCCACTCTTGGCGCAGGTCCCGTAGAACACTGTGCCGGGCACGGTCATCGCGTCAGGCCGACCGTCAGCGCTCACGAGCGATCTCAAGAGTGAAGGCGTCGCGACTTGGTTAAAGCATGCTGGCTTGGTCGTGTCAGAAGTCGTGGTCGACGAGTGAATAGAGGCGGCGACCGAACCGCAACCAGCGAGCGTGAGTCCCGTCGCGCACAGCAATACTGCCAGGCGTGGCGCACGCGCAATCACGAATCCACACTACGTCGCACGATTGACGCGTCTAGAGACAGCGACAAGACAATCGAAAAGTGAATAAGTACCTGCGCTGACACATTCGGACTTTAGTGCTTTGGTGAGCACGAATCCTGCGAATGTTCGATGGTGGGGCTAGTAAGAATCGAACTTACGACCTCGTCATTATCAGTGACGCGCTCTAACCGACTGAGCTATAGCCCCTAAGAGGTACCAATCTACACCAGAGCCGAGTTCAGCCTTCTACGTCCCAGAGCTTCGCGGCAATTGACTGACTCGCGGTCGCGAGCAGTGTGCCGTTTCGGCTCCAGAGGAACGCAGTGCCCTGTCCGAATCCTCCACTTAGCGCGTGCATGTGTATCTCACAGAGCACCCACTCAGTTGGTTCCAACGTTGCAATGCGAATCGTGTTGTCGAGGCTACGACCCATGGTGTTCTTACCCAATGGTTGGGTCGCGCCACCGGACACGTAGTCACCGAAGATCGCAAGGGTAGCGGCCGAAGGTTCGAAGTGTCCCGGTACGCGAGCCCAGAGGGCGGAGACCGGTGAACCAGGAGTGCCGTCGATGTCGGTAAAGGATCGCCCCAGGGCGATCCGCGTCTCGACGTGATTAAAGATGGAGTTATCGAATCGCTTGGGCATGATTCGAGGTGGGCAATCCTCGGGTGCGGGGACCTCGGACATCGTGACCCACGGCGTGAGAGCGGAAAGTTCGCCGGTGCCCAGGGCGGCGTTCACCGTGAGGACTTCGCGGCCTTCGCACCAGGTCGTCGCGCGAGCTTGGGTGACGTGGCCCCCGACGACGCAGAGATCGGTCTTGACGGTGACCTCGGCGCCGAGTGGCGCGTAGGAGAGGTAATGGGCACTCGCCCACACGGTCGGTCGCCCACTCGCCTCTTCCAGGGCGACCAGGCCCGACGCGAGGCCGCAGCCGCCGAAGAGGAACTTGCCCGGCGTGATGAGGCGCTCGGTGACTTCGAAGCGCCACTCGTCGTCTGCTACGCGCGACATCTCGAGAAAACTCCTGGCGTCCACAAACGCCGAGGCTAGTTGACCCGTAAATTGCCGCGAAACGAGAAGCGCGTGACCTAGCGGGGTAAACGGGGCAGACTTGGGGGATGATCGATTCACGCTTCGTGTTCCTCGCGGCGTTCTTGTCGCTGATCGGCGCGTACGGCTACATCCGTGACACCCTGCGAGGTGTGACTTCGCCCAACCGGGTCACGTGGGGACTCTGGGGGCTCGAAGGGATCCTCGGGTTCGTGGTCGAGATCCAACAACACGTCGGACTCGCCTCCGTGATGACGCTCATGCTCGGCTTCGTGCCGTGTGTCGTGATAGTCGCGTCATTCAAGAATCCCCACAGCGTCTGGAAGATCGGTAGATTCGACGCGTTCTGTGGCGTCATCTCCGTTGCCGGTCTGGTGTTCTGGGCTGTCGTCAACCAGCCAACGATTGCCCTGCTCTCCTTCGTCGCCGCCGACCAGGTGGCGGCGCTACCCACTGTTCGAAAGTCGTGGCTCGCTCCGACGACTGAGTCGCCCAGGGTGTTCTTCATGGGCTTTCTCAACTGCGGGATAACGATCCTAACTTTGCGGCACTTCACGACCGCGGGTGCTCTTTTCCCGGGATGCGTACTCGTCATGGATCTGCTCATCGGGTTGATAATCGTCACGAGAATCGGCCAACGTGTTACGCCTCGTTCATGCAGGCCAGTTTCCTTGGAGGTCGCGTGAGCGTAGAAGACGACGAGGGGGACGTCCTGGCGCGTCGAGCGAAGGGTCGTGACGCGCGCGAACGTACGTCACGACAGTCACTCGGACGGCTCGCCGACCGACCCGCCGAGTACGACGCCGTGGGTCGCTTGGTCGCCCAGGGCGAACATCGAGTGGCGTCGCTGCTCCCCATTCGTTATCAACGGATGCTCGAGAACCCGCTTGCGTTCTATCGCGGAGCCGCGCTGCTCATGGCCGACGATCTAGTCCGCGGAGCCAGTACGGACCTCGAGGTCCAGCTATGCGGTGACGCGCACCTGTCGAATTTTGGTATCTTCTCGTCACCCGAACGTCAGTTGGTCTTTGACGTCAATGACTTCGACGAGACCGAAGTCGGACCCTTCGAATGGGACGTCAAGCGACTGATCGCTTCGCTCGTCATTAGTTCGGAGCAACTGGGTCACCGGGCTAAGCAGCAGGAGAACATCGCGCTAAACGCCGCTCGCGAGTATCGAACGGCGATGACCGAGTTCTCGCGCCAGACGCGCCTCCAGGTCTGGTACGCGACGCTCGACCTCAATTTCGCGATGAAGGACCTCCGGGGATTCTTCTCGGACAGCGCGCGAGAGAGGGTCGATGACATCTTTCGTCGCGCCAGGGAGAACGACACGAGCGCCGCCTTCGCCAAGGTCGTCGAGTATTCCAAGAGCGGTGGGTCAATTCGTCACAATCCGCCCCATTTCACGCCGCTCGACTCCTCGGTGGACGACTCGATGACGAACGCCGATGCGTACGAGATCGTGCGCGACTACGTCAAGACGCTGAGCAGTGACCGACAGGTTCTGCTCGGTCAATACGTGGCGCGTGACGTGGCCCGCCACGTGGTGGGCGTGGGTTCGGTGGGCACCGAATGCCTCGCCGTGTTGTTGACCGGGCGTGACGCCCACGATCCCCTTCTCTTACAGGTCAAAGAGGCGCAGACGTCGGTGATCGACGAGGCTCGGGGTCTCACGTCATCGTTCGTCCCCGGCGAGCGGGTGGTTCGAGGCCAACGGCTCATGCAAGCGACTCCGGACCTCCTGCTCGGGTGGCAGTCGATTGGACCACTGAAGAAGCGTCGGAGCTTTTACGTGCGCCAGCTCTACGACAACAAGGCGTCGGTGAACGTCGAGCGATTGAACGAGTCGCTCTTGGTCGCCTACGGACGGGTCTGCGCGTGGACGCTGGCTCGAGCGCACGCTCGTTCAGGGTCGTCCGCCGATATCGCCGGCTATCTCGGTAAGGGTGCGCAGTTCGAAGAAGCGATGGCCAATTTTGGTCGCCACTACTTGAAGAGAAATGTGAGGGACTTCGGCGAGTTAAAGAGGGCGGTCAAGGAAGGGCGCGTCGTCGCCGCAAGCTGAGTAGTAAGGACCGCACCAAGGTCTCGCACCGAGGACTGCGCCCACGTTGGTAACATGGAGGCTCCGGGGACGTAGCTCAGTTGGTAGAGCGCGGGCTTTGCAAGCCTGAGGTCGTGGGTTCGATCCCCATCGTCTCCACCGAATGGGCTGAACTCCGTTTTGTAGTAACTCGGCTGTTCTATCTCACTTTGGCCCCGGTACCTGTGTCTCACTACTCGGCCCGGCCTCGGTAGTCCTGTCACAGTGGCCTCGGGACATCTGTCGCACTTTGAGACTCGGGTGCTGAGTCTTTACAGCTCCACGTCAGTCAAGGCTTCAATGACGCGAAGCTCCCCACGAGTCTCGAGTTTCGGGGCTGGTTCGACGCTCAAGCACTCGTGCGTTGACCATTGGTGCGGAACTGATTGAACTCCCGTCGCTGGCGCTAATGCAACGACTCTTCCGTGCGCTCCTTGATGTCACTGAGTGCGACGAGCGCGTTTTGAAAACCGCGGAGCTCTTCGGGCGTCAACATGCGCGAGAGTTCGTGGTTGACGCTGTAGATCGCCTCGGCGACGGCGCGGGCCGCGCGAAGTCCCTTTTCGGTGTTGCGAAGAGCCAGGGCGTCCATTTCACCTGGATCGTCAGCGGCCTCGACGAAATGGGCGTCAAGTAAAGCGCCCAAGAGCCTTTCGCACTGAGCGTCCGAGAGGCTCATTTCACGCAGCAACTGCTCGGCACTCTCGCCATTGGCGAGTCCACCCACCATATAAGGACCGTTCTTTGGTAGGTCGCTCAACCCTTCGGCACTGAGGCGGATCCGTATGGCCAGCCCGTAGGTACCTCGGGCTTGGCGTAATAGCGCCGGGACCGGGAACTCGTTGACGGGTTTGTTCTGCTCCACTGCCCTAAACGTAGCGGACGCTTAACTCGTTCCGCCAGAATCGCGGTAGTGCTCGCGCCAGATCAAACGGTAGATCCGAAGTTTGCGTGGCACCGAACGCAGTCCCGGGATAACCGGCACCAGCAGTAACAGGACCGAAAGCACCATCATGACGCCCCAGACCAGTGCGTCGCCGTTCCCACTGTTGTTAAAGGGCGGGATCTGGTACCAGAAGGTGTAGAGCCAGAGCCAGGACTGACCGGGGTAGTTGCCGGTCTCGTTCATCATGCCCCACTGGTCGCCGCCGAGGTGTTGTTCGGTAGCGAGGTTGCCGAGGTATTGACCGTCCGCGAGAAAGAGCAGCGGTTTGGTGTAGTCGGTCGTGTAGAAACCGTTGTCGTTGAGCAGGTCCTGGTCGAGCGCGCCCGAGCGCGCCATCGTCGTCAGGTCGTTGATCATCACCGGCACCGGTCCTGCCGAAGGAGCGCTCACCACGACCTGGCCCTTGACGAACTTCATGTTTGTCGCGGCTTTCGCGTAGGCGTTGAGCCACGTCGTTTGGGTCGATGACGACGCCGAGGTGTACTTGGCGAGGCCTGCGTCTAGGGTCGGCTCGTTGGGCAGGGCTTTCAGGGGCTGGATGACGAAGGCTTGAGCGGCGTTGATCGGGATGCGTACGCCGACCCATTTGGCTAGCTGCAGCGGACCAATCTGCTGGCTGGTTCCATTGTGGTTGTAGGGGGCACCGTAGGCGGCGGAGGTCGACGTGCCGTTCAACTCACTGAGAGCGGTCGTGGCGAAGTCGATCGGGTCCGCGTTCGACCAGGACTTGATGGTGATGGCCGTCTCGTCAGGAGAGCCGAAGACGACCGCGAGGATCAAGGTGAGCAGCGCGATCACGAGAACCGCGATGGTCCCTTCCTTGATGATGTCGTAGGGGGTGTGGCCGCCCTTCCATTCGGGCGCGTCGACGTCGGGTCGAAAGGCTTTCTTCGTCATTCGCCCACCGCGACCTTCTGTGTCGCTGGCTGCACGTCGTCCTCAAAGGGAGGCACTACGCCCTTGATGCGCACGAGCAGTACGTGCAGTCCGGTCAGCACCACTGCCGCGATCGGCAGGAGGACGATGTGCCACATCAGCATCTGTCCCAGGTTCAAGACGTTGAAGTAGGCGCCGGCGCCCGTGGCGTTGATGCCGTCCTTGGCTTGGGTCGTGATCCACTGGGCGTCGAAGTTGCTCTGACTGGCGTAACCAGTGAAGGCGGTGGCGATCGAGGCGAGGAAGGTCACTACGCCCGTCATCCAGGTGAGGGTGCGCCCGCCGCGCCAGGCGGCCATGGCGAACTTGCCCCAGAGGTGGATGACCATTGTGAAGAAGAAGATCTCCACGCTCCACAGGTGCAGGGAATTGATGAAGTGACCGTACTGCGAGCCGTGCCACCACTGGGGTCCGCGAATCGCGAGGATGCAGCCCGTGAAGATCACCACGCCCAGTGAGGCCAGGGTCGCCACGCCAAAGACGTAGATCCACGACGCGACGTAGGACGGTTGGGTGTCGGGTAGGAGTTTCTCCGGAGGGAGTTTGCCGGCGGCCTTACGGCGTAGTCGGGTCGTCCACTGACGGTCGATCTCTGCGTTGCTCATTGGTTCTCCTTGCGACGACGTCGGCCCGGGAAGGGGAGGAGGAGGGCGGACACGAAGGTGACCACCATCAGGATGATCACGATCAAGTTCGCGACACTTATGTAGAACCAGTGCCAATGGATGTAGTGGCCCAAGGTGTTCAACGGGAAAATCGCTGCGAAAGACAAAATGGTTGCCATCTAGCACACCCCCTTCTAGGGGTCAGTCTGACAGGTCTTTTCAGGACAGCACTAGGGACTTACGGCCCAGATTCGCGGGATCCGATTTCTTCTCGGTGCCCGGTTCGCGGTCGTGGGCGCTTTGTCGCAGGGTGAACTGGGTCATACCAATCGTGAGCGACACGGCCCCGGCGACGTGCAGCTCGACCAGCGCGACCGGCACGTGGGTAAGGTATTGGGTTATACCTATCGCGGCCTGGACGAGAGCGATCACGACCAGACGTCGCACGCCGAGCTGCAGCGCCTGGGGTGCGCCGGACTTCCAGATCGCCAGCAGCAGTCCGACCACGAGCCCGATGAAGAGTAAGGCCGCCGCCGAGTGGATCCAGGCCGCCGACGAGAAGGCGAAGGGAAGACGTCTCGCGCGAAGCTGCCCCTGGGACGAACCGGCGTGGGGTCCTGAACCGGTGGTGAGCGTGCCGGTCACGAGCAGGACGATGAAGGGCAGCCAGAGCGCGCGAGCGATGAAGCGAAAGTGCGGGTCGCGCACGTCACTTCGAGCTCCGGGGCCGTAGATGTATTTCGAGTGGTGATAGAGCACGGCGCCGATCACGACCATCGTGAGCGAGAGCAACATGTGCAGTGAGACGAGCCAAGGATTGAGTTTGCTGTAGACGACGAACCCTCCGAGCACGGCGTCGGCGATGACGCCCAGCACGAGCGATCCCGAGAGGACGACGAGGTCGCGACGTCGAGGTTGGCGCAGCCAGGCCGCGATGAAGGTCACCCCCGTCAGTACCACCAGGGTCACGGTGACCATGCGGTTCGCGTATTCGATGAAGGGATGGATGCCCAACGACCCCGTGATCCGTCCGTGAAAGCACGTCGGCCAGTCCGGGCATCCCAGACCAGAGCCCGTCAGGCGCACCGCCGCCCCCGAGAGCACGATCAAGATCATCGACAAAAAAGAGGCAAAGGCGAACCAGCGAAAGGCTGGAGCGGACAGCGTGCGGGGAGTGGAGGCCACCCCCGTAGCCTAGGGAATCTGGCGACTCGTAGAATAATCCGCGTGACCATCGCCGCCCCTCGCCACCTCTCTTTTTCCGAGGTCCTTCGCGGCTACGTCGCGCTCACCAAACCGCGCATCATCGAATTACTGCTGGTCACGACGATTCCCACGATGGTCGTCGCAGCCAACGGCATACCCGGACTTTGGCTCGTGGTGGCGACGCTGGTCGGTGGAACGCTCGCCGCCGGCGGGGCCAACGCGTTCAACATGGTGATCGACCGCGACATTGACGCCATCATGCAGCGCACGAAGCGGCGACCATTAGTGACTGGCGTGATGAGCCCTCGCGCGGCCGCAATCTTCGCGGCGGGACTAGAAGTCGTCGCGTTCGCGGTCCTGGCGATATGGGTCAACCAACTCTCGGCGTGGTTAGCGCTCGGCGCGACGGCGTTCTACGTGTTCATCTACACCATGTGGCTAAAGCGTCGTTCCAAGCAGAACATTGTCATCGGTGGCGCGGCGGGCGCGGTGCCCGTATTGATCGGCTGGTCGGCTGTCACGAATTCGCTCGGTTGGACACCGGTGTTGTTATTTCTCGTGATCTTCATCTGGACCCCACCACATTTCTGGGCACTCGCGGTGCGCTACCGCGATGACTACCAGGCCGCGAATGTCCCGATGATGCCGGTGGTGGCGTCGTTGCGACGCACCACCCTGGAGATCTTGGTGTATTCGGTCCTGATGTGGGCTCTCACGATGCTGATCGGCCCCGCGGCACATTTGGGATGGGTCTACGCCGTGTCGGCGACCGTGCTCGGCGGGCTCTTCACGTTCTACGCTTTTCGTCTCTATCGACACGCTCGCGAGGACCGAGCAGACGTGGGCGAAGCGATGCGTCTCTTCCATTTCTCGATCACGTACCTGACGGCGCTCTTCGTCCTCATGGCGGTCGATGTCCTTGTCCGAAATCACTAAGCCCTCGCGCGGCCATCCGTCGCCCATGATGTTTGTCTCGCTGGGACTGGGCGCCGTGATCGCGATTGCGCTGATCACGGTGGTGTCGGTGCTGACCGGGGGCAAAGTGACGAATTCCAACGCCCCTCCCAAGGCGGCGCTGGACGGAACCCGGATCGCGTCGTTCTCGACGAGCGGACTGAACGGCGGCCTTCAGCGAGCCCCGTGGTCGAGTGGTCATCCTTCGGTGCTCGTCTTCTTTGCGAGCTGGTGCGGTCCCTGTCAGGGCGAGATCCCGAAGCTAGCAAAGTACGTCACCACCCACAGCGAGGGAAACGTCGAGGTCGTGGGTATCGATGCGGGTGACCAACGTGGTGCGGCCCTGGCGTTCACCAAGAAGGATCACGTGACGTTTCGAGTCGCGTTCGATCCCAATGACACGATCACCGCCGGTTTGTTCAAATTCGCGGCGTTGCCCGAGACGGTGTTCTTGAACGCGAAGGGCGTCGTGCAGGGCGTGCACGTGGGGGCGATCGGTGTCACCCAGTTCGCTGCTGGTATCAAGTCGCTCGAGAGCTAGTCGAACCGGAACGTTCGCGCGGCGAGTAACGGCGCGAGCACGGCCCAGACCGCGAGCGAGACCCAGTCAGCCGTCGTCGGATGCAAACCTTGACCGAGCACTCGGTGAAGGCCCTCGGCCAGGGCTCCCGAAGGTAGCCCTACGACCACGCGGCGAACGATTGACGGCAATGACGACACGGGCACCACGATGCCCGAGATCAGCAGCAGAACCAAATACAGACCGTTGCTCGCCGCGAGGTTCACCTCAGCTCGAAGTTGGCCAGCGAGCAGCAGACCGATACCGGCGCATCCGGCGGAACCGAGCAAGATCAGCGCCAGGACTTCGAGCGCGCCCAGTGTGCCGCCCCGCGGGTGCCACGAGAGCGCCAGAGCAACGAGGGAGAGCACGAGGACCTGGATCGCCTCGGTGACCAGAACCCCCCCGATCTTGGCGCCGATCAATCGGCGTTGGCCCAGCGGCGTGACGAAGAGGCGACGTAGTACGCCAAAGGACCTCTCGAAACCGGTGGCGATGGAGAGTGCCACCAGCGACGTGGACAGGACGCACAGCGCGAGGATGCCCGGGGCGATGAAGTTGATTCGGTGCGCAGTGGGCGAAGTAGTGACGTGGGCCAGCGAGAAGAAGATCAGGAGCAGGACTGGAATGCCGATCGTCAGCAGCAAAGTCTCGCCTCGACGGATGTTCATGCGCACTTCGGCGCGGGTCTGCGCCCACCACGCCCTCACGGTCGTGGGCCATTTCGTTCGTCGGCGATCAGGTCCAGGTAGCGTTCCTCGAGTGACGCGCGAGTTCGCAGCGACACCATGGAAAGACCGACGCTCGTCAGATACGTGCTCACCGTGGCGATTCTCTCGGGACTTGAAGCAACGGCGCAGCGGACGCGCGAAGGTCCATCAGACCTGACCTCGCAGCCCAGGAGAGCAGCGAAGGCCGCGGGGTCGACGGACCCGGTCGCCTCGATGATGAGTTCGGGTTCCCCCGCGAGATCCGCCAGCGTGCCCTGGGCGACCTCGTGCCCTCGATGCAGGATGACGAGATAGTCTGCCAAGCGTTCGGCCTCGCCCAGTTCGTGGGTGGTGATGAGCAGCGCACAGCCGCGGTCGCGCTCGGCGCGGATGATGTCACGAATCACTTGTCGGCCCTCGGGGTCGACGGACGTCGTGGGTTCGTCCAGGACCAGGACTTTGGGGCGTCCCAGCAGGGCCAGGGCGAGCAGGGTTCGCTGCTGTTCGCCACCGCTCAGTCGTCGCCACGGCGTGTGCGCACACCTCTCGAGGTCGAGCAGCACCAACAACTCGGTGGGTTCGCGGGGTGCCTCGTAGTAGGTCGCGGTCAAGTCGAGGACCTGGTGCGGCGTCATCGGAAACCACACGCCGCCCCGTTGCAGTAGTGCCCCGGTGCGCGCGACGACCTCGCGGTGGTCGCGTACCGGGTCCAAGCCGTGCACGCGAACCGAACCGCCGCTGGGACTTCGAAAACCCAGGAGCGTCTCGACTGCCGTTGTTTTGCCGGCACCGTTGGGCCCGAGCAAGGTGGCGACCTGGCCGTAGTTGATCTGAAGGGTGACGTCGTTCACGGCGTCGACATCACCGAAGGAGACCCTTAGGTTTCTCATCTCGACGGCGTTGCTCACGACCTTTGAACCTAACCGCTCGAGACCTCCCTGCGGGTACCTCGGTAGGCTTGTCGACATGATTGATCTCGCGCAACTGCGCCGTGAACCGGAATTCGTGAAGACTGCCTTAGCTCGTAGGGGCGTCGACTTCTCGACAATGGATGAGATCATTGCGTTGGACGTCGAACACCGCCGCCTGCTCCAAGAGGCCGAGGGGCTTCGCGCCGAGGTCAAGGAGTTCTCTCGTCAAGTCGGTGAGGCGCGCAAGAACAAGGAGAGCGCGAAGGCCGATGAACTCGCCGCGAAGAGTCGTAACCTGGGCGACCACGAGAAGTTGGCAACCCAACAACTCGATGCCGTGGCCGAGGAACTACGCGAGAAGCTTCTGCTGATCCCCAACCTTCCCGCGCCCGACGTGCCCGACGGACAGGATGAGAACGACAACGTTGAGACTCGACGGTGGTGGGTCGGCATGGATGAAGGTGCGACCTTTCCGACCTACGCCGAGTACCAACGGGTCCCTCACTGGGACATCGGTATCGAGTTGGGCATCTTGGACTTGGAGTCGGGGGCGAAACTGGCCGGTTCGATGTTTCCGCTCTATCGCGGGGCTGGCGCGCGTCTCGTGCGAGCGCTAGGTTTCTACGCGCTGAACAGTCATATCGCGGACTACGAGGAGATCCGACCGCCGAGTTTCGCCCTCACCGAGACCATGATGTCGACGGGACATCTTCCCAAATCGGTCGACGACATGTACGCGATCGAGCGCGACGACCTCTGGGCGATTCCGACCGCGGAGGTGCCACTGACGTCGATGAACCGCGGGGAGATCCTCGACGAGGAGCAACTACCCGTGCGCCTGACTGCCCAGACCGCCTGCTTTCGTCGCGAGGCCGGTGCCGCTGGTCGAGACACCCGAGGGCTGCTGCGCGTGCACGAGTTCGACAAGGTAGAGCTCTTTGCTTATTGCACGCCCGACCAGGCTGACGCGGCGCACGCGGACATACTCGCGCGCGCCGAAGCCCTGCTGCAGGTCCTAGGGCTCACCTATCGGGTACTCGACCTGTGCACGGGCGACCTCGGCACCTCGTCGGCGCGTACGGTCGACCTCGAGGTCTACAGTCCCGGTGTCGATCGGTGGCTCGAGGTGTCCTCGGTGAGTTGGTTCCGCGACTTCCAAGCGCGGCGGGCCAACGTGCGCTACCGCACGGCGGCGGGCACCACGGCGTTCGTGCACACGGTCAACGGTTCGGCGCTTGCGTGGGCGCGCATATGGGCCGCTCTCGTCGAGACTTACCGCCAGCCCGACGGATCAGTGAAACTGCCCGACGTACTAGCCCCCTACATGGGTGATCAGTTGGTCATCACTAAGAAGGCTTCGTAAGTTCAAAGCGGTAGCCGACGCCTCGCACGGTGGTGATGTGGGTCGGGGCCTTGGGGTCATCCTCGATCAGACTGCGCAGGCGTTTGATGTGCACGTCCAGAGTCTTGGTGTCACCGACGTAGTCGTTACCCCAAACTCGGTCGATCAGCACTTCACGAGTCAGTACTCTGCCGGGGTTTTCCAAGAGGAGTCGGAGGAGGGCGAACTCCTTCTTGCGCAGTTTTATCTCCTCACCGTTCACGAAACAGCGCCGTGCGTCGATGTCCATGCGTAGCGGGCCCTGTTCGATGACTTCATCGACGGGCGTTGACGTTTCGTGGACTTCACGACGTCGAAGTACGGCGCGGATGCGGGCGACCAATTCACGCAGTCGGTAGGGCTTGGTGACGTAGTCGTCGGCTCCGATCTCGAGCATGAGCACCATGTCGACCTCTTCACCCTTGGCGCTCACGATGATGATGGGCACGTCGCTCACGTTGCGGATCGATCGACAGACGTCGAGACCGGAAAGCTTGGGCAGCATGAGGTCCAACAGGACGAGGTCAATGGATTCGCGCGCGAATAAGGTGAGCGCCTCTTGGCCGTCACGTGCGACGCTGACGTTGAAGCCTTCGCGGTCTAGACCAATACTGAGCGCGTCGACGAACGATTCCTCGTCCTCCACGACCAGGACGCGGACCCTCTTTTCGGTGTTGGACTTCTTACTCATTGCTGATTCATCGGCAGTTCGAGTGCGAAAGTCGATCCCTCGCCCTCGCGCGAGTCGACGACGACAGAACCGCCGTGGTTTTGGGCGACGTGTCGCACGATGCTAAGTCCGAGTCCGGTGCCGCCAGTCTCACGGGCCCGGCCCGGGTCAACACGGTAGAAACGTTCGAAGATGCGCTCGAGGTCCTTGGCGGGTATTCCGACGCCGTGGTCTTGTATTGCGACACGCACGAGTGGGCCAATGACGTCGCCCTCGTCAGTGGTCGATGGTTCGAGCCGCTCGATCGAGATGACCACCGTGCCGCCCAAGGGGGAATAGACGACCGCATTCTCCAAGAGCGCGTGAACAGCGGAAATCAGTTGGCGACGATCGCCGACGATGACGTAGTTGGAGTCGGGTTCTACGAAGTTGAGGGTGATCTGGTGTTGCTCGGCGGAGGTGCGAATCCTCTCGATGGCGTCAGCGACGATCAGTGAGACCGGTACCGGTTCTCTCGAAGGGGATCCTTCACTCTCGATTCGAGAAAGGTCTAGGAGGTCCTCAATGATGCGATTCACGCGAAATGCTTCGGAGTTGATGCGTTCGGCGAGTCGGTTCGCGACCGCGGGATCTCGCTCGAACTGAAGGGTCTCGGCGAGCAGTCCGAGTGCGCCCATCGGCGTCTTCAGTTCGTGCGAGACGTTCGCAATGAAGTCGCGACGGATGTCCTCGAGTCGGCGACGCTCCGAAACGTCCTCGATGATGGCGATGACGCCCAGGGGGCGTCGTCCGTCGTCGATCACCGAAGCTCGGATGGTCAAGGTGCGTCGTGGTGGTCCATAGATATCAATTGAGCGTTCAGCGACGCCGTTGGTCCAGCCCTCGGCGAGCACTTCGGTGACGGCCTGGGCGGCGATGGCGTCACCGTAGCGGCTCGCCATGAGGGCCTCGGCCTGGGTGTTGCGAAAAATGACACCACCGGCCTCGTCGCAGAGCACCAGGCCCAGCGGAAGGGCGTCGAGGGAACGACGTAACCGTACGGATTCCGCGCTCGATTCCGAGACCGCGATCGTGGCGGCTCCGGTGACTTCTTCTAAGAAGCTGAGAGCCGATTCCACCTTCCCGTTGTCGTCACGAGGCTCGACTCCGAGACGGCCGCCCAAGGCGGTGAGGCGCTGGGCGATGGCGCGATGACCGCGGCGTCGATTGATCAATACACCGAGCACTACGCCTACGAAGAGTACGCCGACGCCGGCGAGATAGAGCAGGAAAACCGGCCAGTGGGAGGCAAAGTTTTTCGTCGTGGCGAGGAGCACGGATTCATTCTCGCAGAAGAACGAGGAACGAGTGGAACAGCGACCATTGGGCATCTCCCAAGTGAAAGCGAGCCGCCCATGTTGATCGCCGACGTGAGTCTCACCCCTACTGCAACGTCACTCCCCGGCAGTGCCGCGTTACAACAGATCGCGAACGGTGTTGCCGCGTGGGCGCTGATCGGGGCGCTCCTCGCGTTGTTGCTGGGAGCGGCGCTCTGGGCCGTTGGAAGTCACACGCAGAACATGCATCAATCGGCGGCGGGACGACGGGCCGTCGCGACCTCTTTGGTCGCTGCAGTACTGATTGGCGCAGCCCCTAGTCTCATCAACTTCTTCTTTCACACCGGATTGAGTGTTCACTGATGAGCCACCTGCTTTGCCTGTTTTCTCCCGCCAACTGCGTCACGACGTTCATCGCCAAGGCCACCCTCGGTGATCTCTTCAACGCTCTGACCACGTGGATCCTCAACAGTGTCCAGTGGTTCTTGACCGCGGCCGGACAAGTGCTCACGACGATGAGCGAGCCCACGACGGTCGTGAATTCCGCGAACCTGGAATTCGGCGTGCTGTTGGTGCTGTCACCCCTCTTGATGATGGTGGGTCTACTTGTCTCCACCCTCCAAGCGCTTCGCCACGGTGACGCTTCATCGCTCTGGCGGGTCTATTTCGGGGTCGCGCCGGCCTGCGTCGCGGGAATCTTCCTCGCCAAACCCTTGACCGTGCTCATTCTCGAGACCGTGAACCAATTGTCGAGTACCGCCGCGGCTTCGGTGGCGAGTCACACGGCTGGTCTGGTGACTGCCTTTACGGCACTTTCGACGTCGACCCCGGGCTTCGGACTCTTCATTCTCGCCCTCGCGGTGGTCATCGGCACGTGGTTGCTCTGGTGCGAACTACTGCTTCGAACAGTGGTCCTGTCCCTTCTACTGGTGTTGGTGCCAGTGATCGTGCCGCTCTCGACGTTTCCGTCGCTTCGTCGACTCGGCTGGCGACTCGCCGAGACATTCCTCGCGGTCGCGTCAAGCAAACTTCTCATCGTCATCGCGCTCACCCTGGGGCTCGACGAGCTCCAGGGTTCATCAGCGAGTGAGATCGTCGAGGGTGCGGTGACCATTTTGCTGGCCACGTGTTCGCCTTTCGTGCTGCTGCGAATCATTCCCTTCGTTGAACAAGCGGCACTGCACAATCTTGAAGGTGTGCGACAACGTTTCACGCGCGCGGCGAGTGCCGTGCCGTCGTCACCCGCGGTGGTCGCCGCCCGCTCGCTGCTACCTGAAGCCCCGATGCCCGAGCCACCAGCACGGCCCGACGACTTAGGCCTTGGCATGTGGGAAGCCGGACCGGACGTCGAATTCCCGACCCACGAGGGACCTCGCCCCGACGCACCGGTGGGTACGCCTCGTTTACGGAGCGGTCACGTTGCCTACAGCACCGACGACATGGGCCCGGTCGTCGGTTGGCACTTCGATGAGTGAGTCGATGGGTCTGGGCGAGGCCGATGCTGACTCGCGCTGGATCGGGATTCGTCGACACCAGGCCGCGCTGATCATCCTCGGCGTGGGTATCACGGGCGATTGGATCATTGCGTCGCACGCGCAGTCCGCTGAACTCGCGCTCGGACTGTGCGTGTTGGTGGCGGCGCTGCCAACGATCGATGGACTGACCATAGCGGAACTCCTGTGCGTCACCACACTGTTTGCGCTCCGCAGCAGTTGGATGATCGTGCAGGCCGAGTCACGGGGACAGACGTTGGCGATTCGGGCGCGCGGCGCCACGACCGTCACTGGCTTCGAACTCGTGCACCGAGGCCGACTCGATCTGTCCGGTACCGCTCTCGAGCTCTCGGCGAGGTTGGTGGCGTTGATGAAGAGTCTCGCTACGGGCGGCGAGACTGATCACGTCTCGATTCACGTACGGTCCAGCGCGGCTTCGGCGCAGACGTTACTGACGCTACGAACGAACGTGGCGGCCCCCGAAGGCTGGCGCGAGGATTCACAGCTGCTGCGACACTTCCTCGATTTGAGATCCGGCACGGACAGCGCGGGTCTACTGGAGCGGTGGAGTTACGTGCGTACGCACGGCGAAGTGATCCGCACGTTCCGAGTGCGCGACTTCAATTGCGCCACCGATGCGAGAGCGCTACTCGAGAAGGTCCAGCAAAGCCCTTGCCACCCTGGGATCTCTCTTCATCTTGATGTGCTGGCGAGCGAGAAGGCCCAACGAGTCGCTTCGCGAGCCGTGCACCGAATGGGTAGCGACAGCGCGGCGTCGTCGGCCGCGGGATTTAGGCGAAGCGCAAGATCCCAACAATCGCTGCGCCGACTCGCCCAGCGAGAAGAACTCGTCGCGCGCGGCGAAGCGTTGATGCGCCTCGGTGTCTTCATCACCGTGCGCGCCCCGTCAATCGCAGAGTTGCGTGTTCGAGTGAGCGAGTTGTTGCGCAGTGCCGAGGGGTCGGGCTTGCGGGTTGAGCGTGGTACGGGGCGACAACTTTCGTGGTACTGCTTTCAATTGCCCGGTGGTCCGGGCTGGTGAAGCGCCCCTGGACCCATTGGGTCACCTCCCAAGACCTGGCGGCGCTGCGACTACCCGCCCATGACGCGGGCACCGGACTGGCCGGGCGACCGCTAGGTCGATCGCAGCGAGGTTTTGACTTCGTCTTTGACCCGTTCGATGGCTACGAGGCAGGACTGGTGTCGAACCCGAACATGATTGTGGCGGGCTCCATTGGGGCGGGAAAGAGTACTGCGGTCAAGATGTTGATCGATCGCGCACTGGCCAGGCGACGCCGCGTCGTCGTGATCGACCCGAAGGGCGAGTACGGCGCCCTTGCTCGAAGCTACGGGGTGCGTGTCGTCGCCCTGGGCAAGGACGGCTGGTGCGACCCATTTGCGGTGGAGGAGCGAGAATGTCGCGACTTCATTCGAGTCCTGATCGCGACGGCACAAGGGACGCCGCTCAGCGCCCAACAGCACTACGAGATTGACGAGGCATTCGTCCGTCTTCCTTCGCCCCGCCCCTTGCGCCTGGTTCGGGCCCTTTACCACGAGTTTCAGAACGCTATTGGCTCAGAGGTCACCGCGCAACGTGACGTGGCGCTGACGCTCTACCGATTCGTTCACGGTGACCTCGCGGGTCTCTTCGACGGCGAGGGCGATCCGCTGGTCTTCGAGGGTGACTTGGTGGTACTCGACCTCTCGGCACAGTGGTCGTCTGAATCGCTGTCTGTCGCGGCGCTCAGTGCGGTAGGGGCCGCTCAGCAGATGATCGCCCATGGTGGCGCCCTCGGGTACCTGGTACTCGACGAGGCCTGGGCGCTGCTGTCGGACTCGCAGGCCCTGCGGTGGTTGCAAGGCTCGTGGAAGCTCGCACGGTCGCGGGGACTGAGCCACATCCTGGTCTTGCACCGGTGGAGTGACGTCGCGGCGGTCGGTAACGAAGGAAGTGCCGAGCGCGAAAGGGCGCAGGGACTTTTGCGCGAATGTGAGACGGCGTGGTTGTTTCGTCAACCCGCTGACGAAGCCAGGGAGATGACGCTCGCTCTCGGACTCTCGCCTCGCGAGGCGCAGTATCTCGTGGCGTTGCCCAAAGGGGCCGCGCTCGTTCGCTACGGAGCACATCGATCGATCGTGCGGGTGACTCCCGATCGTCGCGACGTCACGTTCATCGATACCGACGCCGCGATGAGGGGCACGAGGTGAACGACCGTCCCCCACTCGGGCGGCGCATTTGGTACTCGTTGCCTTACGGACCAACGGTTCGACTCGATTCGCGCAGTTCGCTCTTGATCGTGGGGCCGACGCAGTCCGGCAAGACGTCCTCGCTGGTGGTGCCGGCGATCCTCTCCTGGTCGGGCGCTGTCGTCGTGACGAGCGTGAAGAGCGACGTGGTGTCATCGACCAGCCAGTGGCGGTCGTCGCTAGGCACCGTAGAACTCCTTCAGCCGGGAAAGGAAGATGGCCTCACCTGGAACCCTCTCGAAGGCGTGCGGACATTTCGTCACGCGCTGCGGGTGGCGCGCGACATGACCACCGGGTCCTCGAGAAATGAGACGGATTTCTGGAACTCGCTCGCGACCAAGATCGTCGCCGCTTTAATGGTCCTCGCCCTGGAGAACTCGTCGGATATCTTCGACGTCGCGCTAACCATCGAAAGACGGACGTTCGATCGATGGCTTCATGAGCGATCGCACAGCGAGGCGAGTGAAGTCGTACGTCTGTTCCTCGAGCATGACTCGCGCACCGTGGACGGTGTCTTGATAACGGCGGAGACGATGATGTTGCCGTGGCGATTTCGCCAGCCGCTCGCCTCAGTGCGCGGCGTTCTGCGTGGGTCGAACACCCTCTATCTCTGCAGTCCTCGGGGCGAACAGACGCACTACGACGCACTGTTTCGTGGCGCCTTGCGCATGATTCTCGAAGAGCAGCAGCGTCTGGTCGATGAAGGTACCCAGACTCCGTTGCTCATGGTGCTCGACGAGGCGGCGACGGTTGGTTCGCTCGACGAGCTCGACCAGATGGCGGCGACCGTCAGTGGACTCGACGTGACTCTGGTCACCGTCGTCCAGGACTTTTCGCAACTGAATGCGCGGTGGGGACCTCGGGCGGCGACCATCGTGAACAACCACGCCACCCGCATGGTCCTTGCTGGTCTGGCTGATTCGACCGTCACCAAGTACCTACCGGAGTTGATGGAACCCGTCGCGGAGCGACCCGTGCTGGCCATTCGACAACGGGTGCGAGGCACCGCGCAGGTGGTCGCCGGCGCCAGACCCGTCTTCGTAGTCAGACTTCGACCTTGGTGGCGTCAACGTCGCTTGCGCCGCCGTGGGATGGGTGACTAAGTAGCATTTCACAATGACATCGCCGTCGGTGCCCGCGTTGGAGGAGATTCTCGCAATCGACATCGGAGCGACCAACATCAAGTTCTGTCGCGTCGATTCACACGGTGAACTTCTCGAATCCGTTCGGCGCAAACCCACCCCGTACCCTTGTTCACCTGAACGACTCGTGGAGCTACTCAGCGATCGGATCGCTCACAGTGGTCTGAAGAAGGTTGGTGTGGGGTTTCCCGGTGAGTTCAACGATGGACGGGTGGTGCGCCCCGGCAACCTATCTCGTCCAGGAGGTGTCACCACGGACGTCGACCCGGTTCTTGAGGCGAATTGGATCGACTTCCCACTCCAAGACGCGTTGTGCAAGAAGTCACGCCGTGACGTTCGCGTCGTGAACGACGCCAAGCTCGCCGCCCTCGGTTGCGTTCTTGGTACGGGCGTCGAGGTCGTGTTGACCCTCGGGACGGGCCTGGGCTTGGCGCTCTGTGTCGAAGGGACTATGCGCCGAGTCCGTGACGTAGGGAGGGAGGTCTTTCGTGACGGATTCACCTTCGATCAACTACTCGGTGAGAGATCGCGAGCGACAGACGAGCTCGTATGGTTCACCTACGTGCACGACGCCATCGAGAAATTTGGTAGCGAGTTCGCTGCGGGAATCGTGCATCTCGCCGGCGGCAATGCTCGGCGGATCGAGCCCGACCCGTTTCCGGACCTGCCTTTTCGCATCGTGATCAACGGAAACCAGGCGTCACTGCGCGGCGCGGCGCGACTCTTCTATCCCTGAGCCAAGTCGACCGCGCACTCGGCCAGGACGCCCGCGATCACGCGGCACGACGCGTCGTCGATGCTGAAGTCCGGGCTGTGGTGCATCCCGCTCGAACCGTCGGCCATGGCGCCGCCCACGAACATGTAACAGCCAGGAATGCGATTCAAGAATTCCGACACGTCGTCGCTCGGCGAGGCGGGAGGAAAACTGAGCACGTTCGCTGCGCCGACCTGGCGTGACGCGCTTTCGAGGACCCTTTGGGCGACCGCGGGGTTGTTGTTCACCGCTGGTGTGGCTTCGCCAAGCTCGAGGGTGCACCTGACCGAGAATTTCGCTTCAATTTCCTCGAGGACTCTGGCGAGTCGTTCGAGCGCCTCGGTGCGCTGTTCCGGGGTGAACGTGCGCAGTGTTCCCTTCAGTTGGGCGTTGCGAGGAACCACGTTGTTGGCGGAGCCGGCGTGGATGACCCCCGCGGAGCAAGCGCAGTTCGTCCCTTCGTAGTTGAGCCCCGTCACGATTTCGCCCAGACGTGGTGCAAGCTCACTGACCGCCAGCACGACGTTGCCGTCGGCGCTCGCCATCGCACCGTGCCCTCCCTTGCCGAGTATGTCGACGACGAGGGCCCTCGCGTCGCTCATGAGTATGCCTGGGCGGGTTCCGACAAGCCCGACCGGCGCAAGGGACGTGACGTGCGCCCCGATCACGAAGTCGACGGGGTGCTCGTCAAGGACACCGCCCTCGATCATGGCGCGAGCCCCACCCCCACCCTCTTCAGCGGGCTGGAAAAGAAGTGTGTACTCGCCGGCCAGATCGGTTTGACGTTTGCTCAGAACTTCGGCGACCCCGAGCAGCGCCGCGGTGTGCACGTCGTGGCCACATGCGTGCATCACGCCTTCATTCACCGAAGCGTAGGACAGAGCACGCTCTTCGAGGACGGGAAGAGCGTCGATGTCCGCGCGAACCATCACGCGCTTGCCCGCGAGACCACCCTTGAGAACCGCGACCGCGCCGGTGTCGGTCGGGCATCGTGTGAGTTCCCATCCCAGAGCGTTGAGTCGGTCGCGAACGACCTTCGTGGTGCGGTGCTCTTCGAAGGCGAGTTCGGGATGGGCGTGCAGGTCATGGCGAATAGCCACCATGGAATCATTGGCCTCGTCAAGGAGCCCTGTGAGTTCATCATGGAAACTTCGCGTCATGAGTGAATGGTAGTGAGGTGACCAGTCGCACGTAAGTGGGAGTCGACTAGTATGTTTCTCCAGAAACAATGCGGCTGTAGCTCAGCGGATTAGAGCATCGGTCTACGGAACCGAGGGTCGGGGGTTCGAATCCCTCCAGCCGCACCACGAAAGTAGTAGCGAGACGAGACTGGTCCCAAAAGGCGATGCCGAGTCGTCTTGTTAACGTCATGCCAATGCACCGACTTGGACTTCAGTCGGGGTGACGCCTACTTCTTCACATTTTTGACCCAAATAATGTGAAGAATTTATTGACTTTTGTGAACTTCGGCCTTAGTCTTGCGGCGTGAGTTCCAAGCTACGGCGCGCCACAATCGCTAATCGTCTACTAAATTCTGGCGAAGCCTCCATTGCCGAATTGGCACAAACTTTTGGCACTTCTGAGATGACGATCAGGCGGGACTTGGAGTTATTGGAGATGGAGGGCCTGGCCCGGCGCGTTCGTGGCGGGGCGATCTCCACCCAGAGTCGGTCCTACCAGCCGCCGATTCTCCAGCGATCGGCTCACGAGGCTCTCGCCAAGCAACGAATCGGTGAAGCGGCGGCAGAGTTGCTGTCGCCCGGCGAGACGACGATCATCGATGGTGGCACGACGACACTTCAGATGGCGCGCGCCATCAACCCGGGCATCGCGCTCACCATTATCACCAGTTCGTTGTTGATTGCGACCGAACTTGACACGAAACCAGAGATTCGCACACTGGTGACCGGTGGCAAGTTGCGCCACGGCGAGATGAGTCTCGTGGGTTCACGTGCGGAAGCCTCCTTTGACGACCTGAACTGCGACTCGGTCTTCATCGGCGCCGCCGGCGTGAGCGAGGAGAAGGGTCTGACTGAATACAACATGGAGGACACGCAAATCAAGCTCGCGGCGATTCGTGCGAGTCGACGTGTCGTGGTCTTGGCCGACGCCTCCAAGATGGGTCAGGTCGCGTTCGTCAACGTGACGCACCTAGGTGACATTGACCTTCTGGTGACCAACGCTTCGCCACATGATCGCACCATTGCCGCCGCGCGCGAATTGGGTGTGGAAATTCTTCACGTCGAGCCCGTCGCGCACATCGCCGCCTCCTAAGACGACCGGTGCCGTCGCGGTGATCAACCGCGAACGATGATGACGTCGAGTTGGCGAGGTCCGTGCACTCCCTCGACACGACTGAGTTCGATGTCACTCGTGGCCGATGGCCCACTGATCCACGTCTGGGGACGCGCGGGGTTGAGGTGTTCGATGACGTCAGGAACGTCGGAGACGATCTGATCCTCGCGGATGATCACGACGTGGTGGTCGGGAATCAGCGTGATGATTCGTCGCCCCTGATCCGGCTCGCTGTTGAGTACGACCGTGCCGGTCTCGGCGATGCCCGCGGTGCAACCCGTGACGACGGCGTCGGCTTGGTTGATGATCGCTAATTCGAGTTGGCCTTTGTCGATGACCGTGGTACCTTCGAAGTGGGTCAGCCAGTCGCGTGGCGCTCCTTCGGGAAAGACGAGTGATCGAGACCCACGAGAAACGAGCGCGGCGTTAATCGCGTCCGGAAGCCGTGCGTTCGTCGTGAAGGCGACGGTTGCCTGGTAATCGCTTACCCGCTCGGCGAACAGATCGACCGGCGTAGCCAATTCGGCACGGGCCGGGCGGCGATAGGAGCGAGAGACGGGGTTCGCTGTGGCCTCGGCGCGGTTTGCGAACCTCACCGACGAGAGGATCGCCTCGCGAGCGGTGACCTGGTCGACGTGCGAGGCGGGAGCCTTC
>Ga0302197_10000308_pt1 | contig 49186 bp, 36 predicted proteins | sample II_Bog_N2_1_FD_193526 | JGI IMG/M metagenome (GOLD analysis project Ga0302197, IMG submission 193526) | Peat permafrost microbial communities from Stordalen Mire near Abisko, Sweden - II_Bog_N2_1 | ecosystem: Environmental > Terrestrial > Soil > Wetlands > Peat | place: Sweden: Abisko... | reverse complement strand
GTAAGCGCAGACGGATCGCTGAGGGTTACGCTACTGAGTCTCGATACCGAAAGAGGCAAAGGGCAAATCAAGGTCGAGGAACTCAACCAGGAGCCGAAGCGGTTTTATATCCGCGTGAAATTCAGCAAAGGCGAGGAAAACTCGATCGACTACAAGACTTGGGATGTGAGCAAGGCTTCCGAGTTTCAAATCTCGACGATGAATCGAAACGATATGATAACGGCGATAGAGATTGTATCGACTGACTCCATTCTATAAGAGGGGGAACGGGAGATGCGTATTGAAGTGAACCCCCGAAGGGAGACACGATCATTGGGGCGCACTCCAGTATCATTTCCCGCTATCACCCCAGGTCGCAAACACGAGACCCTTCGGCAAGCTCAGGGCAGGCTCTGGGGCACCCACAGTTTGCAACAACACACGAAGCGGACGGCCTATACTTTCCTTTGGCACATTTCCATCCAAGGAGTATTCCGATGTCATCATCCGCTGTTACATACGCCCACCAGAACCACGCCCGTTTTCTGCATGAATTGAAGGCCCTGTTGAGGATTCCGTCGGTTTCGACGCTTCCGGAGCATAAGGGCGATTGCCACTTTGCCGCGGAGGTGCTGGCCGCGGAACTGATGCGCATTGGGATGGAAAACGTGCGGTTGATCGAGACCGAGGGGCATCCGCTGGTTTATGCCGACTGGCTGCATGCGGAGGGCAAGCCGACCGCGCTGTGCTATGGACACTACGACGTGCAGCCGCCCGACCCGCTGGACGAATGGGTGTCGCCGCCGTTTGAGCCAGAGGAACGCAACGGCAATCTTTATGCTCGCGGCGCGGTGGACGACAAGGGCCAGATGTATATGCACGTGAAGGCCCTGGAGAGTCTGCTGGCGACCGGTGGAGGGCTGCCGCTGAATGTGCGCGTGCTGCTGGAGGGCGAGGAAGAGGTGGGCGGCGAGGGCATTGCAAATTACGTGGCCACGAAACCCGCGGACCTGAAAGCGGACTTTGCGCTGATCTCCGATACTGAGCTTTTTGCGCCGGGGCTGCCGACACTTTGCGTGGGCTTGCGGGGCATGATCTATACCGAGCTTGAGGTTCGAGGAGCGAAGACCGATCTGCACTCCGGCATGTACGGCGGCGCTGCGCCGAACCCGTTCTTCGCCATTGCACAGATTCTGGCTGGCCTGAAGAGCCCGAAGGGACACATTCTGATCCCCGGTTTCTACGACGATGTTGTTCCGCCCAGCCCGGAAGAACTGGCCGCCTGGCGGAGCCTGCCGTTCGACGAGGAGGAGTACCGCATCCACGAAGTGGGCGCGAAGCAGTTGGTGGGCGAGCACGGCTACAGCGTGTTGGAGCGTACCTGGGCACGGCCCACGCTGGAAGTACACGGAATTCCCGGAGGGTTCATAGGGGCGGGCGCGAAGACGGTGATCCCGGCCAAGGCTACAGCCAAGGTCTCCATGCGGCTGGTTCCGGACATGACCCCGGCCAAGGCGTTTGCCCTTTACAAGAGCTATGTGGAGCAGATTGCGCCAGCGGGAGTGGATGTGCAGGTGCGGCTGATTCACTCCGGCGAAGCGGCGCTGATTCCTGTCGACAACCCGTATATCCGGGCGGCTACCAAGGCGCTGCACGAGGTTTGGGGACGGGAAACGGTGTTTATCCGCTCGGGCGGGTCGATTCCGATTGTGGGAGACTTTGCGCGCCATCTGGGTTTGCCCAGCGTGATGATGGGCTTCGGGCTGCCCGACGATAATTTGCATGCGCCGAACGAGAAATTTTGCTTGAAGAACTTCGAGCTGGGGATCGAGTCGGTGATTCGGTTTCTGGAGGAAGCTGGGAGTTGACCCTGCCAGTCGGTGAACCCGCCGCTGCCGGCTTTGTCCTGGCCGGTGGGCAGTCGAGCCGGATGGGCGAGGACAAGGCGCTGGTGCGGTTTGCGGGGCGGCCGCTGGTGGAGATTGCGCTCGAAGTTTTGCGCGGGGCCGGATTGGATGTATTTATCGCTGGGGCGCGGTCATCGCTTGCGGGCTTTGCGCCCGTCGTTGAGGATTCCGAATCCGGGCTGGGGCCTCTGAGTGGGATATTGGCCGCGCTTGAGTCTACGGATCGACGCCGGGCGGTTTTTCTCCCCGTCGATCTTCCTCTGTTGCCCGCCTCCCTGGTGCGGTACATGCTTCATTACGCGCAGATTACCGGGCGGGCGGTCACTGTCGCCTCGGTGAACGGTTTTGCGCAGAGTTTTCCCGCTGTGGTGGACCGGGCAGCGTTGCCGCTGCTGCGGAGCGAACTGGAAGGCGGCCGAGGGGGGTGCTTTGCGGGGTTCGAGGCAGCCTGCACCGCGCTGGGTGAACCTATGAACGTCCTGGGGGTCGAGCCTCTGGTGCAGTGCGGGCAGGTGAGGCACCCGGACGCGTTGCCGCCGGCACTATGGTTTCTGAATGTGAATTCGCCGGCGGATCTTCAGCGGGCGGAAGCACGGCGGCCTGCGCCGATCGCGTAAAGTGACAAGTATGGAGATGGAAGACCGCCCGACCGAACCCGAGATTTCGATGGAGCTGATCCGCGACCTTGGCCTCGGCGGAGGCGGCGGAGGCGTGGGCGGCGGACGAGTCCGCGCGGAAGAGTCTCCGGACGCGGATTCGCAGCCGATTATCTCGTTCAACCACGTCTCCATGTGGTTCGGCGAGAAAAAGATTCTGGACGACGTGAGTTTCACCGTGAAGCGCGGGCAGACGCTGTGCATATTGGGCAGGAGCGGGGTAGGGAAGTCGGTGGCGCTGCGAATTCTGATGGGTTTTCTGCATCCGCAGGTTGGCTCAATCCGCGTGGAGGGCGAGGAGATCAACGGCCTCACCGAGGAGGGGCTGCGCGCGATTCGCAAGCGCGTGACCATGGTCTTCCAGAACGGTGCGCTGTTCGATTCGCTGAGCGTGCGCGAGAACGTCGCTTTTCCATTGCGGGAGAATGGCGGGCTGACCGAGGACCAGATACAGCAAATTGTGGATCGGTTGATTGGGATGGTGGGCGCCGAGGACGTGGCGGACGCGTTTCCGGCGAGCCTCTCCACCGGGCGCAAGCGCGCCGTGGCTATTGCCCGCGCGCTGGCCGCGCAACCCGAGGTGGTGCTCTACGACGAGCCAACCACCATGGTCGATCCCATCATTGCGCGAAGGCTGGGAGACCTGATTCAGCGGCTGAAAAGGCAGCTCGGGTTCACCAGCATCGTGGTGACGCACGATATGCGGTTTGCCGAGCGCCTTGCCGATGTGGTGCTTTTCCTGGATCAGGGTCGTGGGCACTTTTTCCCACGCCTCAAGGATTTTCTGGCATCGTCGGACCCCGTTATCCAGCAATTTCTGGCATTAGATGCCTACATATTACCTTCGGAATGAGGGATTTATCATCTAGTAACGGGTAACATTTACGATTTTTCTTGCCATAGCCCGGCAATTGGGGAGATGCTGTGAGAGTCGGGTTGCCCTTTGGGTCTGGAAGCGAAGATGAGGGGAAGGGCAAGCCGAGCGCCAGCGTGAAAAGCGAGGCACTGTTTGTTATCATCTGTTTGAGGTCATAGGTTTTTCCCAAAAAGCACGTTCTTGAATGGTCCCGGTTACCGCATTCAGCATTCATAGCTTAGGCCGATTCCGATCACGGCCGATGAAGTCCGCCGTCAGCCGATGACGACACGCTCAAGTTTCTCAGTTGGGCGGCTGCGGCGAAACTGTAAGGCAAAATGAGAACACTGTCGCGGCACGACCGTGGCAGACACGTTCCAAAAAACAAGCAACGGGGCTGGTTGCAATATGCAAGAGCAACCAATGATCAAAAGAGCTCATCAAAGGATTTAGAATCAGCGCCCCGCTGCAAGTCGTTTCTTGTCTCCTTGTTTCGTTTCCTTGCATGGTTCCTTAGTGGGAAAACCGCCCTCCCACTACCCCCGAAGTGTCTCAAAAATTTTTGAGGTCTGCGGAACGTATATGGCGACATCGGATTTCTGGCAAAGAGTCTCAGCTTCCGTAGCTCCCGCGCCTGAATGGGTGGGGAGTGCGACAGCAAATTCGACGCGTAGCGGACGTGGCACGGCCAAACTGTGGATGATCCTGGATTTACTCACAATCTCCGGATCGGCGGTGCTGGCCACGCTTTACGATTTGCATACCGGGCCGGTTGCCGGCGCAAGGGGCTTTTGGCGGGGCACGCTCATTCATGGCCGTTCGATGGGCATCCTGCTGGCCCTGTTATGCGGATTTGCCGTTTCGCTTATTTTCACGAGCCGACGGCTGCATTTATATACCCCAACGCGCCTGACGAGCTTTCTGCACGAGCAGCGCCTCAGCGTCCAGGCTTGCCTCACCTCCGGGCTGTTGCTTACCGGCACACTCTATCTGGTTCATGCGGCGGATATCCCGCGCAGGATCGTGCTGATTACGCTGGGATTGGTGATTGTTGCGCTAAGCTTGCGCCGATTTGTTTACCGCATGTTGATTTACCGTCGATTCGAGCGCGGCGTAGGAACGCGCAACGTGCTGATTCTGGGCACCGGTCCGGAGGCGCATGCGCTTCGCCACCACCTGGAGAGCATCCGGCATCTCGGCTATACATTCAAGGGATTCATTGAGTCTCCCGGTTCAAGCTCCGGGTTTACATCCACCTCCGGCGACGTTGTGGGCACCATCGACACGCTCTTCCAGCACGCGCGCAAGCAATTTGTGGACGAAATATTCTTCACCAGCCCCTGCGAGCGGGGAGTTGTGCAGGACGTGCTTGACCAGGCCCGGGTCCACGGCGTGGATCTGCGCGTGGTTCCCGATATGTACGACGGTCTGGCGTGGAACAGTCCCATCGAATACATCGGCCAGTTTCCGACCATTCCATTGCACCGGGGCAGTGTGCCCGAGATCGGCCTGGTGTTCAAGCGAGTACTCGATATTCTGCTCTCAAGCCTGATTCTGACGATTATTTCGCCGGTGCTGTTGGCGGTGGCCATCGCGGTCAAGCTGGATTCGCACGGCCCGGTCTTCTATTTCTCAGAACGCATCGGCAAAAAGGGCCGTGTGTTCCGCTGCGTCAAGTTCCGCACCATGGTCCGCGACGCCGAAAAGCGCCGCGCGGACGTGATGCATATGAATGAGCGCGACGGAGTGCTGTTCAAGATATCGAACGATCCCCGGATCACGAAGGTGGGACGCTTCCTGCGCAAGTACTCGATTGACGAATTGCCACAGTTCATTAACGTATTTCGCGGGGATATGAGCATCGTCGGTCCCCGGCCACCCATCGCTTCCGAAGTGCGTCAGTACAAGCTCAGCCATCTGCGCCGCCTGGACGTGACCCCAGGGATCACCGGTCTTTGGCAAGTGCAGGCGCGGCAGGATCCCTCGTTCGACAACTATGTTTCGCTCGATGTGACCTACATCGAAAACTGGAGCATATGGCTCGACCTGAAGATCATTGCGCGCACCATCGGCGTGGTGCTTGCGGGAACGGGAAGCTAGAGGCAGGGAATTACTGCATGAACGAATCCGTGAGTTTTCGCAATCTACAACTGCCTTCTGCAAACCGTAAAGGCCAGGAGGGGTTGACCCTGGTTGAGCTTCTCATCGGGATCGCGATTTTCGTGCTGGTTTGCTTCGGGGCCGGTGCAGCATGGCACGCAATTCAGAACGCAAACGCGACATTTAATTTTACCTGGACGACGGCTCCGCCGGCTATTCCGCCCGCCCCTGGAACCGGCACATTTGTCTATCACGTAACCAGGCAACTCGACAAGATAAGTCCAGTGGAGAATTACGCTGGACGCAGTGTGAAGTTCGATCTGGCCGTCTCGCAGAAAGCCGGCACCATCGTCTCCTGCAACGGCGTTGCGCTCTCGCCCCAGCCGGCCACCACATGCACGGCGGACTCCGATGCAGGCGGGAACATCACCCTGGTCGTGAGTCTGGAAAAGGACGGCGTGGCCACGTTGACACCCACCGATATCAAGTCCGGCAAGTCCGATCCGCCGCAATCGTTTTCCGCACCCTGAAACCGGTCCTGAAGCCCAGCTTATTTTCGGCCATTTACGGCACAAGTGAATTCGTGCCCTTTCAAGAACGGTCCTTGCAATCGCGGTTTCTGGGCTCGTTCCGGGTCCGCCCTCCACCTGTCCACTTCCTCACTCATTCACTTCTTCACTTTTTAATGCCCTCCATCGGCAATCCCGGAAATGCCATAAACTAGAAATGTGAAGATCGCGCTGGCTCAGATCAACCCAACTGTGGGAGATTTCACCGGAAATCTTGAGAAGATTGTTGCGGCCAGCCGGAAGGCAGCGGCGCAGGGCGCGCGAGTTACGGTGTTCTCGGAACTGGCAATCTGCGGGTATCCGCCGGCCGATTTTCTTGAGAAGCCAAGCTTTCTGGCTCGCTGCCGCTCGGCTGTGGAGGAACTGGCCGAGGCCACGCGCGAGCTGCAAACCGCTGTTCTGGCCGGCGTGGCTTTACCGGCGGAGGGTGAGACAGGCAAGCCCGCCGTGAATGCCGCGGTTCTGCTGGACGGCGGCCGCGTGCTGCTGGAACAGCACAAGCGCCTGCTGCCGTTTTACGATGTGTTCGACGAGCAGCGCTACTTTTCCGCTTCCCGGCCTCAGCAGGTGGTGGAACTCGATGGCGTACGTCTGGCCATCACCATCTGCGAGGACGCCTGGAACGATAAGAACTTCTGGCCGCGCCGCCTTTACAAAATCGATCCGATGGAAGAGTTGATGCGGCAGCAGCCGGACGTACACATCAATCTCTCCTCGTCGCCTTTCTGGCACGGCAAGCGGGAGATTCGCCGCAAGATGCTGGCCGCGATTGCCCGGCGAGATGGCGTGCCGGTTTTGATGTCGAATCAGGTCGGCGGCAACGACAGCCTGATCTTCGACGGCTCCTCGCTGGCCTTCAACGCGCGTGGCGAATTGATTGCACAGGCTGCCTCGTTCGAAGAGGACCTGATGGTGGTCGATCCGTTCGATGCGCCTGTTCTACGCGCAACGGCAGAGGAAGATATTGACCTCTTGTTGGCTCGTATTGGGCTACAGGACCTGAATTTGGCGAATTTGAAGGGGGAAGACGGTGACACCGCAGCCGCCTACCGCGCGCTGGTGTTGGGCACGCGCGATTATGTGCGGAAGTGCGGCTTCAAGAAAGCACTGATCGCCATAAGCGGCGGCATCGATTCGGCATTGGTGGCGGCCATCGCGAAAGATGCATTGGGCGCCGAAAACGTGCTGGGCATTGGAATGCCGAGTCCCTACTCCTCCGCCGGCTCGATCAGCGACAGCCGCCAGTTGGCCGCCAATCTCGGGATCAAGTTTGAGGAGATCGGCATAAGCGGGCTGTTTGACGAATATCTCCGTGCCTTGGAACCGATGTTTGCCGGACTGAAGACCGACACCACGGAGGAGAATATCCAGTCACGCATACGCGGCTGCCTGCTGATGGCGCTGTCAAACAAGTTTTCGGCGCTGGTGCTGACCACCGGCAACAAGTCGGAGATGGCGGTGGGTTACTGTACGCTCTATGGCGATATGGTTGGGGCACTGGCGGTGATCGGCGACCTGGTGAAGACGCGGGTGTACGCGGTGTGCCGCTGGCTGAATCGCGACCATGAGGTGATTCCGGAGGCGATTCTTGAGAAGGCGCCCTCGGCGGAACTGCGTCCGGACCAGAAGGATACCGACTCGCTGCCGCCCTACGAGGTTCTGGATCCGATATTGGAAGCTTACGTGGAGCGCTACGAGACGCCTGAGCACATAGCCGAAGCACACGGATTTCCCCTCGAACTCGTCCAACAGGTTGTGCGCCTGGTGGAGCGTTCCGAGTACAAGCGCCAGCAGGCCGCCCCGGTGCTGAAGGTGACCTCAAAGTCGTTTGGCATGGGGCGCAGATTTCCCATCGCCGTCAAAGTGCAGGTATAAGCTAGAACGTGGGAGTTTTCCCGCCAAACAAGGAGAATCCGATTGATCCGTCTGTCCGCCCGTTTTGCCAGTTTTGCAGCGCTGGCTCTCATTTCCGTGCCCGCTTTGAATGTTTTTGGCCAGCAGCAGGTTCCTCCGGCGCCCGCTGAGGAGCCATCCGCGCCCGCGCCGTCTGCCGCGCCGGTATTCCCCAAGCCCGACCCGGATAACTTTACAGCCGCATCTCCCACCAAGGAGACGGTGAACGCATTTTTGCAGGCAAGCTGGGGCTTCGACGAGAACAGAATCTGGCAGGTGCAGGCGATTTGGAAGACCCCTGTGGAAGGCATCAGCAAGGTGGTGATTCTTGTAGGCGACAAGACCGGCAAGCAGAAGCCGCAGCCTGTCGGCTTTTTTGCGCTCGCCGACGGCAAGCACATTATCGCCAGCGACGAGGTCATTCCATTCGGCGACCATCCGTATGCGGATTATCGCGCGCAGGTGGTGCAGAGGGCCGACGGTCCGTATGTGGGATCGGCCATGAAGGACCTGGAGATTGTGGAGTTTGCCGATTTTCAGTGCCCGCATTGCAAGGAAGCGCAGCCGAACATGGACAAACTGGCAGTGGATTTTCCCAAGGCGCGCATTGTCTTCCAGTTCTATCCTCTGGAGAAGATCCATCCCGAGGCAAAGACCGCGGCCTCCTACGGTTACTGTGTGGCGAAGCAGGGCGGCAGCACTGCTTTCTTTCAGTTTTCGGGAGCGGTGTTTGACGGACAGGACGGGTTGAACACATCCGATGGCGCCATTTTGACTCTGAACAGTGCGGTGGTGAAGGCCGGCCTGGACCCGGCGAAGATTGCGGCCTGCGCCGCGACGCCGGCAACCTCAGCCGCGGTGGAAGCGTCGGTAAAGCTGGCCACGGATCTGGATATCAATATGACTCCCATGCTGATGATCAACGGACGCACGGTTTCAGCGAACGCTCCTTACGACACGCTGAAGAAGATTGTCGAGTTCCAGGAGAAGCTGGACGGCGTGACACCGTAGGTTGTGGGCGCGGCTATGTCGAGCGGGAACGTCAATTGCAGGCCAGCATCAATGCCCGGTCGCGCTTTTTTCAATCCGCAGCATCGGCGAGTGGCCGCCGGCCTGGGTTCCTCGAATGACGTGCGGCGTAATGACCACAAGCAGCGAGGAGTAGTTCTTCTGGGTGTCTTTGTCGGTGACGTTGTTCATGCCGGGAATCTCGCTGAGTCCCGGCACTCCGCTGATGGCGCGGCTCTCCTGCTTGCTGAGGTCGCTGAGCAGAACCACGGCCTCTCCCTGCCTCATGGTGACTACGCCGGTGTAGGTCTGGTTGTCGAGGATGGGATTGCCATTCAGGGACGAGCCGGAGAGCGCATCGATCTTCATGTCGATGGTCAGCGCCACATCGTTGTTGCGCATCACCTTCGGAGTGGCCTTGAGGGTGATGCCTAAATCCTGATACTCCACTTGAGGAACGTTGGGCACGCTGCTGCTCAACGACGAGAGCAACGACCCCAGGGCACTGGAGCTTCCCGCGCCGGTCAACCCAGGAATGTTTGGAATTTTGCCTGACAGACCCGAGAAGGATGAGGTCTGGATGGGATAACGGGTGCCCAGGCGCATGGTGCTGGCCTCGCCGTCTCCCAGGCGCAACTCCATCTGATCCAGTTCGCGCGAGTCGGAAGAGTTGAGGTTGAAGTTTGCCGACATGGAGCCCGGAGCGAGCGCGGATTGCGTTATGCCGCCGCCAAACAAGGCGATGCCGTTGGAGAAGATCGAGTTCGAGACCTGTCCGGAGGCCAGCAGAATGCCCAGGATCGCAAGCGTGTCGCCTGGCGCGGCCAGCCCGGAAGAGATGATCTGCTGCACCAGGCTCTGGTTGGCATTCAGGATGCTCTGTTCCTCGGCATAGACGTTGAACGCCGTTACCTGCTGCGGCGGCTGGATACCGGTATTGCGGGAACTGGTGTGCGCAATCTGAATGAGGCGCACTTCGAGCAGCACCTGGCTGTGCCCGTCCACCAGCCCCCGGATCGTGGAGTTGAAGGCGGCAAGCGTCCTGGCAGGCGCGCGAATGGTGATGGTTCCCGCGGACGGCTGCACCACCGATTGCTGTACATCGAAGAGATTCTTGGCCAGCGTGCCTATGTCAGTGAGCTCGGTGGAGCTTAACCCAGGCAGGTAGACCGTCTCCAGATCCTGGCGAACGAACTGCTGACGATTCTCGGTGGTGTCGCGGGCTACAAGAACGCGGTGTGTGTCCAGCGGGACGTAGAAAGACTTGGTTAACTGACCAATAACTCTGGTGGCCTCTTCAAAGCTGGCGTCATCCATGTCCAGCCGGGTTTGCAGGGTGTGCACGCTCTCGTCGATGATGGCCTCAAGCCCGTAAGCCTTGAAGACCTGCTGGATGACCTGGCGCTGGTCGGTGCGCACGTGAAAGCTATGTGGGCCGCGAGTGGGAGCAAGCGCAACAGGTTCGCCGATGGAGCCTTCGTCCTGGTCGTAAATGGGCTTTGGCTGCACGAGCAGGGCATCGTCGCCCAGTTCGTAAATGTGCTGCGTGACCTGGATGTTATTGGGGTCGAGTTCGAGAGCATGGGCCAGAGCCTGGCGCGCGGAACTTGCATCGCCGCGGAGCCGGGCTTTGGCCGCAGCTTCAATGAGCGCCGTGACGGCGTGACTGCGGGCCAGGTTGACTGATAAGCCGTAGTTGGCATTGGAGGGGTCAAGCGCGGCCGCCTGTTGAAAGGCTTTCATCGCCTCTTCAAATTCTTCGGCCTCGAACTGCTTTGTGGCTGCGAGGAACAGCTTTGCGGCACGGCGACGGTCCTTGCCGCTGGGCAGGCTGGATGGATTGGCGTCGATGGCTGGCGTTACAGACGGCGCAGCGGTCTGGGCCGACGATTGCTCGGCTTGCGTTGGCTGGACCGGAAGGACAGAATTCGGGGATTGCGCATGACAGACGCCAAAGAGAATCGGCAACAGAAGCGCTGCGGCAAACAGGTTCGGCGGGCGATTGGTCCCGCGGGCTGTCGGGTGTTTGGATTCGCTTGAGGAACGCCGGCTCGAATGCGGTGGAGGCGGTTTCACGGCGTGGTCCGGGTCAGCGCGAGAAGGTCGGCCAGCGACGAGGCGCAGACCTCAGGCTGATGCTTGAGCAACTCGTCGAAGCTGTAGTTGCCCGTGGCCACGGCGATGACGGAGAGGAAGTTGGCGCGCGCGGCTTGAATGTCGTTCGGCGTGTCGCCTACAACACAGATGCTGGCTCCTTTGCCGGCCAGCTCCCTGGCTTTATTGGCCGCCTGGCCGATCAGTTCCGCGCGGATGGGGAAGTGGTCGCTGAAGCCGCCGAAACGGAACCACTCCCTCAAGCCGGCCTGCTCAACCTTGATCCAGCCGATCATTTCCAGGTTGCCGGTGGCCACGCCCAGCAGGGCACCGCGATGCGCCAGGTGGTTCAGAACCTGCTCCACTCCCGGCATGCGCACCAGGTCCATCTCATTCCGTCGTTCGGCAACCGTGTTGCGCATCGCTTCCAGGATGGCTTCGATGCGGTCTTCAAGGACTCTGGGGGGAATTCCGGCCTGATTGCAGGCCTCGCGCAGGATGGCCGTATCGGTGCTGCCATGAAGCAGAATGCCTGCCAGCGTGACTTCAAAGCCGGTAACCCGCTGCACACTGGAAGCGAACGAGTCGACGTGGATGCGGTCGCGGCTGCGCAACAGGGTGCCATCGATGTCGAACAGATAGGCGTCCTGGGCATCCCAGGCAAAGCCCTGCTCAATGGCGACCCGCGCTTCGTTGGTAGGTAAAGTTGTCAGCATCGCTCGATTGGAATCATCAGCCTTGGCGGAACTTCTGGCGACCCGCGCTGAATACAGGACGTTCGCTGCGCACCGGACGCTTGAGTCCCGCGCGCACTTCTGCAAGATCCAGGTCCAGATCCGCCATGATGCGGCTCAGCGTGTTGCGATGGATTCCCAACTCATCGGCCGCCTTGCACTGGTTTCCCCGATGCGCCGCCAGGACTTCGCGCAGAAATTGCCGCTTGAAATCCCGCACGGCGTCTTCATATCGAATGCCGCTGGAATGCATTTGCGTCACCAGGCTGTCCAGTTCTCGTCTCACGTTCACCTCTTGCTGCTTTATTAGCTTGACCTGTTTCCATTGGGGGACCGCAAGGGCCCGAAATCACGAACCGCTTTCTTTGGGATGCAGCCACTGGGGCGTCTCATGTTCCAGCGACTTGAGGCCCTCGCGGACGCGGTGCGCCAATTCTTCGGGACTGATGTGCGTGCTGAGGTGACAGGCCCCGAAAAACATCTTGGGAAGTTTAGCATCCTCCAGCCAGTGCGCTTCTGGAAAAAAAGCGACGATGGCGAGAATGCCCAGCGTAACCAGAATCACGCCCTGAAAGAACCCGAAGATGGCCCCCGCAAGTCCATCGAGACAGCCCAATCCCAATAACCGGAACGCCTTTGCCAGAATGGCCCCGATCAAGCTGGCCACCGCCATTACCAGCAGCGCGATGAGCAGAAAGGCAATGGTGTCGGCTATTGCCTTGACGCGAACCAAGGGTATGAAAAGAGGCGAGAAGCGGCCGTAATTCCATGCCGCGACCGACAGGCCAAGCACCAGCCCGCCCAGCGAGAAGGCCGAACGGAAGAATCCCTCGGCCGCCCCGGTTATCACGGCTACCGCCATGATGATCACGATCCCCAAATCTACCCATGCCATGCTATGCACCGCGTGTACCCTTAAAGATTGAGATGCCGTCCGGTCAAGCGGCGGAAGGCTTCAAGATACTTCTCTTGCGTGCGCTCCGCTACTTCTTCCGGAAGACCGGGCGCGGGCGCCTGCTTGTTCCAATGGATTGACTCAAGATAATCGCGAACAAACTGTTTGTCGAAGGATGGCTGAGCGCCGCCGGGCTTCCAGGCCGACCGTTCCCAAAAGCGCGAAGAGTCCGGTGTCAGAACTTCATCTGCAAGGATAATCCCTTCCGAGGTTTTACCAAACTCAAATTTTGTGTCGGCCAGAATGAGGCCGCGGGACTCCGCATGTTCGGCGGCCCGGTTGTAGAGGGCCAGCGTCAGCCGCTTCAGTTCCGCCGCATCGGACTCGCCCAGCAGCGCCTCGGTGGCGGCAAAGGAGATGTTCTCATCGTGCGCGCCGTCCTGGCTCTTGGTGGCGGGTGTAAATAGCGGCTCGGGCAGGCGCGATCCATCGAGCAGGCCGGCAGGGAGCGCAATGCCGCAGACAGTTCCGGTTTTTTGATACTCCTTCCAGCCGGAGCCGGCCAGGTAGCCGCGGGCCACGCACTCCACGGGAAACATGGCTGCCCGCTTCACCAGCATGGACCGGCCTTCCAACTGGTCGCGATAGGGTTCGAGCGCGGCAGGGAAGTTGGCGGCATCGGTCTCGATCAGGTGGTTGGGCACAAGATTATTGAGCAGATCGAACCAGAAGAGCGAAATCTGAGTGAGGATTTTCCCTTTGCCGGGAATGCCGGTGGCGAGGACGTAATCGAAGGCGGAGATCCGGTCTGTGGCCACCATCAGCAGCGCGTCGTCGACCGCATAGAGGTCGCGGACCTTGCCCCTGCCCAGCAGAGGAATCGAGCCAAGATTGGTTGTCAGGAGAGCTGTCAATGGAAGACTTTCCTAGGCGGGAACTGAATCTCCGATTCTCGGACGCGGGGCGGGGTTTGTCAATGAGCGGCGCGTAAGGATGGTGGATTGTGTGGGCTGAATGCCGCCGGATTTGCGGAATGATCCAGCCGAGGTTGAACAAAACGGCTAGCTCTTCAAAACGGCATCGTCCTTTGCGGCAGCCAATTCGATTGCCTCGACCATTGCCGTGTAGGGGCGGATGTTCAAGCTGAAGGTGCTGAGCAGGAAGCTGAAGAGGATGATCTCGATGCCCAGTGAAATAGCCACCGAGGATGGAAGAACGATTCTGGCAATGTGCTCGGTGTCCAGATTGCCGAATGCGTGCCGCTTCCATTCCCAGACTGCATAAAAGGCGGCGATCAGGCCGGCTGCGCCAATCGCCGCGCCGGCAACAAGACCGCGTTCAAGAGTGATTTGTCCACCGATGCGCCGGTCCCCGGAGGTCTTTGGGTAGAGGCCCTCCTGGATGGCATAGGCGCGCGAGAGCAGCGAAAAAAGAATGGCCTGAAAGCCGGCAACCACAAAGGTGCTGCAATAAAAAAGTGTGTCCAGGCCCAACCGAACCCGGTTGAGCTGAATGGGCCGCCCAAGTATGAGAGAGCCGACGATGAGGCCGGTGAGCATCATGGCGAAGCCCGGATACAGGAAGAGCCAGTTGGGGCTGAACAACAGCATGAAACGGAGATGTCTCCAGCCGTCGCGGTAAGGAAGCAGGTGCGGAGGGCGGGAGCGGCCATCGGGACTCAGGATGGTGGGAACCTCGGTGACCTTCATTCCCATGAGCCTGGCTTTTATCACCATTTCCGAGGCGAACTCCATGCCGGTGGTTCTCAGGTCCATGGCCACAAAGGCGCTCTTGGAAAAGCCGCGGATTCCGCAGTGGAAATCCCCCGCCTCCGCCTGGAAAAGCACCTTGCCGACGGTGGAGAGGACCGGATTGCCGATGTAGCGGTTTTTCCACGGCATGGCGCCTTGCCTTATGCCGCCCTTGAAGCGGTTGCCCATCACCAGGTCATGGCCTTCGCGGAGTTTCTCTAGAAAGCCATCGAGGTTGCTGAAGTCATAACTGTCGTCGGAGTCGCCCATGATGCAATAGCGCCCACGCGCGGCGGTTATTGCTCCATACAGAGCCGCGCCGTAGCCGCGAATGGGGATCGCTATCACGCGGGCGCCAAGCTCGGCCGCTATGCGCTGCGATCCGTCGGTCGAGCCGTTGTCGCCAATCACAATTTCGCCGCGCACACCGGACCGCCGCAGATAACTTTGCGCTTTCCGGATGCAGGAAGCGAGAGTCTCCGCCTCGTTCAGACAGGGCATGACGATTGTCAATTCCACGGCCGATTCGGCTCCATTCGCGGGATTGGATGGTAACGGCACTTGCGGGGGACCTCGCTGGAATCAATCATAGCCGCTGCCAGACGATGGCTTCCATGCGCACACGGGCCACGCACAATAATTCGGCGTGAGTGTATCGAATTGACCGTTGGGTGGGGTGGGAAGAGTGATTCAATTTGAGACGTGTACGCGTGTGGAAAAAAATGATCGACCTGTGTGACAGCCGTCACGGAACGCTCCGGCAACATGGGAGAAACTTCAGTTGTCAACATGGTTCAGAGGGTGAGCAAGAACAACCCTCTTAGAGCCGGGCGACACGAGGCAGCAGTGGAAAGGGGAAGCCGCGGCTAGTCTCGTTTGTATAGGGATCACCAGTAGCCGCACGCTACCGACCTCCAGCGTCGGCTACTGGTACCCCCCAATTATCTTGTCATCATCAAAACAAGCGCCTCCGAGGAGAAGAGATCCTTCGGAGGCGATTTTTTTGCGTTCGCAAGCCGAATCACTGGCGGTAGGAATCTGGCCTGGCGATGCGGGATTCGGGGCCCATTGCTGCCTCAGCGACTTGAAAACACGAATTCGTTGCCGTCGGGATCTTTGAATTTGGCCATCGTTCCCCAAATCTCCTTTTTGGGTTCGGCTGCGAGTTCCACTCCCTTTGACTTGAGAAGTTCCGCCGTCGCAAACACGTCGTCGCACCAGAAGGTGACGGGTTGAAAGCCGCCGATCCGATTCTCGTGGCCCGGCGGGGTGAACAGGGCCAGGTTTACATCCGAGCCTGGGATCAGCAATTCAATCCACCGCTGGCCAGGCCCGAAATGCTGATCGGTGGCAACCTTGAACCCCATTTTCTCTGTGTAGAACTCGAGTGAAACATCCTGATTGCTGACTGGAATGCTGACAATCTTGACTCCGCGAATCATGGCGGGCCTCCTGGTTGAGATGCTCGGAATATACCCGTAATATCCATGCGTTGCAATTAGTTAGGGATTGCTATAGTATTGATCGGTATAGCTATGCCGATGATCGACGATTACGTGACGGGCGTTCTGATGCGCGACCTCGTGGGACACGACAAGAGGCCGGTGAGTTTTCTTGTGTATGTCTGGCTCGCGGGGGAAGAGCAGCGCCGGAATGCAGCCGTACAGATCAGTTACCGCGAACTGGCGGAGTCGATTGGAGTGTCGAAGAGTTCGGCCCAGGCCGCCATTGCGTGGCTGGTTCGCCGCAAATTGGTGAGTGCAGCGAAAGCCACCGTGACGGCCACGCCGGAATACAAAGTCCAAACGCCGTGGAGAAGATAGCATCCGCCCCGCCTACGCCGTTGCCCGATGCCGGTCGCGGTTTCCCAGCCGCACGCTCATCGACTTCGGTGCCGGCAGCTGATACCCCCACACATTCATCTTGTCGCAAAAAAAGCGCCACGGAGATGAAGAGATCCTTCAGGAGGGATCTTTCATGTGTCCGCTGGCCGGGCTTGCGAGCATACCCAGCCATCTTAGAAATCCAATAGCCTAATTTGTGAGTTCCATCAGCTTTGAACGGAAATAGTTGAAGCTTGGCGACGCGCTGTTCTCCACATCTATATAGGGCGAAATTGCCCCTGCCCAGGCTGATTTTTCGGCACCCACTGCTTGCCAGCCCCTAGCTTCAAGCGCCTTTGCCCCACCTTTGTACACTGCGTCTGCCAAGACTTGCCAAGTCCCGCAAATCGCATCATTCACGTAGGACGACAAGATCGCTCTCTTTGCTCGGGGATAGGCCTGAACAACTGCGTTGGAATCCCCTAGAAGCCATGCCTCAACCTCTTCAATCGCGAAGCAGAAGCGGGTTGTCGGGCTTGGGGCACACGAGTTAAGCATATCGTTTAACTCTCTCCGGAATGTCTTTAAGCAGCGATCATCTAAGTCGCAAACAAGGACGACCGCGTTATCTCCCGGAGAGTAAGAAAAGGACTTTCCATATCCGCGGAGAATCCTTGGGAGTTCTTGCAGAAGAATTCGCTTCCTGGGGTCAGCCTTGGCGTTTAGATTCTTCGGGATCTTGCCAATACCCTTGTAATGGAAAACTCTCCATGTGTGTGGGGCACCGATAATCCTGGGAATCAGCAGTTCCAATGCCCGTTTACCGGAAATATCCTCCACTAGAAATTCAATGTGCATCGGTCTGCTTCCCCTCGAGATACTCGCTGAACCATAACCCTCCAAGCGGCAGGCCTTCCTCGACCATGTTCCTGACTACTGGGTCGTTGCTAGCCCGGCGAATCCTTGAAAACCCATCGGCTGCCTTTTCCAATACCCAAACTTCGCTCGGCTCAAGGGCATCCACTAAGTAAGGCTGGTGGGTGGTGATGAAGACTTGAGAGCCTGCTTTCCTTTCTGTCTGAGCTCGAAACTCCCTAGCCAATGGCTCAAGGAGCCTATGATATAGGCCGTTCTCCGGTTCCTCAATGCAAAGAAATGGCGGGGGCTCTGGGTCTTCAAGCAAGAGGAGGTATGCGAAGACCTTCATTGTGCCGTCAGATTCCTGCTGCGCGTAAAAGGGATCCTTGAAGCCCTTTTCGTTGAAGCGGAGAAGAAGCCTCCCATCGGCTGTCTTGTCTGTCTCGATCTTCTCAATTCCTGGTATTTTTCTTGCAATTTGTTCGAGTATCGCCCGGAATCGCTTAGGGTGATCACGCTCCATGAACTGCACTACGTTGCCCAAATTATCCCCGTAACTGTTCAGATGCCTTTGTGGGCCAGCATGGGGGAGCCCGCGAGCGGCGTCCGGCGTAAAGTAGCTGAGGTACCAGCCCTCAACAAATCTTCGGAATGCCGAAATCCGAGGGTGCTGTCTCAGGGAGCCGAGAGTCGCAATCCCAAGTTTGCGTTTATCTTCCAGCTCCACAATCTCGGTTTCGCGACTTTCTTCACTGTCTCCTTCGTCCTTCTCTTCTTGGATTTTGGTCAGGAGAGAGTGCAGGCTGAAGTCCTCTTTCTCATCCTCCACGTCCTGCCCTTGGGCTTCACCTTTCCAAGCGACACCTCGACCGCTGTCGATGATGAGGAACGAGAAGGGGCGTCCGTGTTCTTGGTTTTTTCTCCGTTGCCGTAGTCGCTCCCTTAGGACATATGGCCTTCCGTTCCGATCAACATCTATCGCAAGTTCATAGGTGATGGGGCGTGAACTGCGATCCTCCTTATAGTAGATTTCGAATTCAATTGATCCTGATTGTCCTTGCGAATGAATTCTCGCAAACCCGCCCCTTCCGGGAGCATCACAAGCTTCTTCGACGCCAAACTTCAGGCAGTCCGCCAAAAAGCCGAACGCGTCAAACAGAGTGCTCTTTCCAGCACCGTTCTTTCCGATGACCGCCGTAAGCGGTGTAAGTGGCTTTAGGCCCTTTTCCCAATCTCTCCATAGCCTACCCATCGATATGTCGCGTAGAGATCTGAAGTTCTTGACGCGAATGCCTTCAAGCTTTGCCATGAATTACTCCGTTTAACAATTGTATTGCTACCCTACGCCGTAGCCCGGTGCCGTTCCCGGTTTCCCAGCCGCACGCTCACCACCTTCGACACTCCCGGCTCCTGCATGGTGACGCCGTAGATCATGTCGGCGGACTCCATCATGCGCTTGGAGTGGGTGACCACCAGGAACTGCGTGTCCTTGCTCAGGGAGTGCATGAGGTCGGAGAAGCGGCCCACATTGGTCTCGTCCAGCGGCGCGTCCACTTCGTCGAGCACGCAGAAGGGGCTGGGTTGGAACTGGAAGATTCCCACCAGCAGCGACAGCGCGGTGAGCGCCTTTTCGCCGCCTGAGAGCAGCAGCACGTTTTGCAGCTTCTTTCCTGGCGGCGAGGCGACAATATCCAGCCCACTCTCAGCCTGGTTTTCAACGTCGGTAAGCCGCAGGAATGCCTGCCCGCCCTGGAACAAGCGCGAGAAGACCTGGGCGAAGTTCTCGTTGATTTTGGCAAATGCGTCGTCGAACTTGGTGCGCGAAATCTGATCGATCTCCTTGATCGTCTCCTGCGTATTCGCGATCGACTCGGTGAGATCCTTGCGCTGGGCTTCGAGGAACCCGTGGCGATCGGCCGTCTCTTTGTACTCTTCCAGGGCCATCATGTTCACTGGGCCCATCTGCTCAATGCGCTGGCGCAGCGTGAGGCAGGTTTCCTCCTCAACGGTGAGAGCCTCTTCGCCGATGAGTTCAATGGATTGGTCGGCGCGCAACACCTGGGCCTCGACGTTGATTTCCGTAAGGCAGCTTGCCTCAAGGTGCTCAAGATCGGAACGAAGCTTTGCTACCTTGCTGGAGCAACCGGCGCGGTTTTCGCGAAGCTGATCCAACGCGGCGCGCCCGGACTTCAGTTGAGTCTCCATGGTTGCCAACTGCTGCCGCAAAGCTTGTGCCTCAGCGACGAAGGCCTGCGCCAAAGCCAGCGCCTCGGAACGCGCATTCGCAAGCTCTTCCTGCCGGATAGCCAGCGCCGCGCTTTCTGAGATGCGCTGTTGCCGCTCAGCCTGCGCGGAAGCGCTCTGCTGCTCGATTGCCAGCACCCTTCGCTCCAGGTCGGCAAACATGCGGTCGATGCGCTGGAAGGCAGCCTCCGCGCCGCGGCGCCGCTCCTCCAGGCCGGCCAGCTCTGCTGTGACCTGAGCCGCCTGCTGCTGCAAGCCTTCGCGCTTCTGGCGCAGCGTGGCTAGTTCCGCCTGCAAGGCATCGAGCGCGGTCTCGGCGGCTGCGTGTTCGGTTTCCAGGCGCGTAGTCTCCTCGCGCTTTTGCAGGATGGAGTTGCGTTTCACCTCTCGCGCTTCCTGGTTGCGGGCTGCCTGGGACGCCCACTCCTGCAGTCTGCGCTCGATGCGCTGAACCTCGCCTTCCATTTGCTTCAACGCCGCACCCTGGTTGGCCGCGCCGGTTTCGGCCTCGCGGCGCTCCGCGCTGCGCTGCTCCAGTTGGGCGTTCAGTTCCTGAATCGTCTTGGTCAGCAACTCGGCCTGTGCTTCTGCTTGCGCCACGCCGGACTCGATTTTTGCCAGGCGGCTGCGGGTTTCGCGCAGTTCGCGCTTCAGGGCCAGAGGACCCTCGCTGGCGGGCTTTCCGCCGGTCACGGTTGCATTGTGGAAGCACTCCCCTCCGGGCGTGAGGAAGTAAGCGTGCGAGTGGAGCGCGGCCAGCCGCATGGCTTCATTGGAGTCCTCTACGAGGTAGCCGTGCTGTAGCTTGGGCAGGATCGACTCGAGCGTTTTTCCGAAACCGTTCAGCATGCGGATCGAGTCCTTGAGCGGCGTCAGGCCGGGAGCGGCGATTCCTCCTTCGCTCGAATCCAAAGCCCCTCCCTCGGCAGCGGAATGAATGAGGAAAGTGGCGCGGCCCTCGACGCCGGACTTAAGCAGCCGGACACCTTCTTCGGCAGCCCCCCAGCTCTCGACCACAACATAATTAAGCTCTTCGCGCAGGAACTCATCGACAACTCCCTCATGCGCGCCGGTGACCTCGAGAAAGTCCGCCAGCGTGCCCACCGGGGTCAGGTTCGCCCCCAGCGCGCCGGGCTTGAGCAGACGGCGGACCGTATCGGTGGAATAACTGTGGTTGCGGATCAGGGCTTCAAGCGAGTTCTGCCGCCCGGCCACGGTTGCCTGCTCGCTGCGAAGTTGATTGGCCTGTGTCCGCTGCTGGCTTTCTTCGGTGCGGCGAGCCTGAAATTGCACACGAAGAGCCGAAATTTCGGCTTCCAGGCGTTTAAGAGTCTCAGCAGCGGACTCGAAGCGCGACCGGGCCTGTCCGCTCTGCACCCCAAGGTTTTCCAATTCATTTCGCGCCTGGCCTATCTCAGCTTCCAGCCGGTCCGCTTCGCGCTCCAGGGCAGCAAGGCTCTCTTCTCCCTGGGCGGTGTGGTTACGGGCGTTGGCAGCCAGGGTGAGCAGGTGCATGGCGTGGCGTCGGCTCGATTCCAACTGCCGCTCCGCAGTGAAAACCTCTTCGGCCGCTGTCCGGGCCTCCAGTTGACGCGTTTCCACGTTTTGCCGGAAAGCTTTTGCTTCTCCCGCGGCGGAATCGAGAAAGGCGCGCTGCTGGGTTCGCTCTTCGGCAATGCCCTTCAACTGCGTCCGGGTAACCTCGATCTCCGAAGCCGCCGCCGCGATGCGCGCCTCCAGTTCACCGACGCGCTCACTATTGCTGCGCACCCGCGCTGTGGCGCGCTCCAGTTCGACAGCCGACTCGTTGGCCCGGTTCTGCGCCTGCTGGCCGTTCCGGTCCAGTTCATAGCCGCGCTCCGTGAGCAGGTGCTGGCTGGCTTCCAGGGTGGAAATCTCCGCCGCCGCTGCGTTGATCTGCTCGGTCAGGGCGGCAATCTCCGCGTCGAGCCGAGCCTGTTCGGCATCCATCAGCGACATGCGGCTGGCAAGAACCACCCGCAGGCGCGAACGCAATTCGTCGCGGACGGCGGCAAATCGCTCCGCCTTGGCCGCCTGCCGCTTCAGGCTATTCATCTGGCGCGTAACTTCTTCAAAAATGTCGTCAACACGGGCAAGGTTCTGTTTGGCGCTTTCCAGGCGCAATTCGGCCAGGCGCTTCCTGGTTTTGAAGCGCGTGATTCCGGCGGCCTCTTCGATGATGGCTCGCCGTTCGTGCGGCTTGGAGCTGAGCAGTTGGCCGATGCGCTCCTGGCCGATGATCGCGTAGCTCTCCGGCCCCAGGCCAGTACCCATGAAGATGTCCTGGATGTCGCGCAGCCGGCACAGCTTTCCATTCAGCAGGTACTCGCTCTCACCGGTTCGAAACAGACGCCGGGTGATCATGATTTCGCCCTTCTGGGGCGCATGCTGGAACTTTCGACGACGAATCCTGAGTACGACCGCCTGTGGACCTTCGCCGGCGGAGGAGGATAGCGGGAGCGGCGGGGTATCGTGGCCGGCAGGGGGATTTTCGAGAACCTGGCCGGGCTGCTCGGCGGCGATGATCTCTTCGGCCTCGCTGGCGCGCACCCGGCGCATCTCGTCCTCATCCCAATCGGCCGGTTCCTCGTGTTCTACTTCGACATCCGGCTCAACGGCGACTGGTCCTTCGTATGCCTCCGGATCGACCAGGGTAAGCGTCACCTCAGCCATGCCGAGAGCCTTGCGATCGCGGGTTCCGGCGAAGATCACATCCTGCATATTGGCGCCGCGCAAGGACTTGGCGCTCTGCTCGCCCAGCACCCAGCTTACCCCGTCAAGGATGTTCGATTTGCCGCATCCATTTGGCCCCACCACTACGGCGATGCCAGTGCCCGGAACGGTCAACTCGGTCCGGTCACAAAAGCTTTTGAAGCCGAGGATGTGGATCTTCTTTAGTTTCAGCATTTTTTCTCCGGGTTCCGGCCAATCGAAAAGTACGGCTCAAAAAAGGCGGCGGCAACCTTTCCCGCGCAACAGGACCGGGGGAAATATTGCCGCCCGATTACAGACTTTACGGAGCGCGGCGAGCAGGGTCAACGGCGGGAAACCGGGTTCTTGTGGATAAGGTAGGACGGAACTCGTGTTCCTGAAGAATCGTTGGAAAACATCGAGGAATACGGAATAGGGACTAGGGAATAGACGCATCCTGACCAGCCACCGGCACGGCGTAAACCGGCAAATATTCTTAGTCCAATACGCGATGCTGTAAGCACGCGAATGATCCATCATGAAGGTAGCCGCTTGCACGTGGATACGCGTTGGCGGCGGGCAGGCAAGAAGAGCACTATTGGGTACTAAAGGGAGTGCGGAACGAGGCCAAATCAAAGACATGAGGGTTGACTGAGGGGCAAATGCTGATATATTTAATTTCAAGAGCGGGCGTGGCGAAGATTAAAGTCAAATGAAAGTATCTGCTTTCATCTGACGGCCGTCACGAACCGCATGCGTGTTGCACAAAGGTACTTGCTGAAACACCTTGTGGACAAGCCTCACCCAAGTGAGGATAGCGAAGCTTTGTTCAGCGACTTGTTTTGATAACTTTCTTGCGCCACTTTGGAAACTCCATGCCTTGGACGTGATTGAGATAGCCCGGCAGCATGCTTGCTGGGCATTTCCGTAAAAGGGCTTGCGCGGGGAAAATATTTTTGGGGCCTGCGCGGACTTCCGAGTTGGCTGGATTATCATCATCAGGAACGGGGTGTTCACCCGGAGAGGCATCCGGGTACCTGACCTTAATCTGGCCGGTAAACTAGACATGTACCAAATACCGATGCGCTGAAGGGTGCCAACAATGAAGATCGCGTGACGGGGAAGCCGTGGATTGGTGCCGGGATGGATGGCTCAAGAGTTCATCGGGCTCGTAAAAATCGTTCATAGCAGGTTTTTCTGGTTCGGCGAATCCCGCCGATCCTTCACTATTGCGAATTCATCTGACAGTTTTGAACATTGAGAGGTTTGATTGCAACCGTCCACTCGTGCCACCAATGTCGCTCTGGCTCCCGCAAGGGAGGAAATTGCCCTCACAGATTTGTGGCTCGTCATCCGAAAGAGACGCATGCTGCTTGCGTGCATGGTTTTAGGGTGCGCGTTGATTGCTCCCGCGGTTGGCTATTACCGCGGCAAGCAATATACCGGTATGGGTGAAGTGCAGGTGCATCCGGGTTCGGCGGCGGATCTCAAGGCATCGCTATCTTCGGTCTTGTCTGGGGGCGCAAACTCGCTGGAAACCGTGATCGAGAGCGACAGCCTGATTTTGACCAGCGATAAGCTCCTGATGACGGTTGCCAAAACATTGAAGCTGCAGGACAATACGGCGTTCCTTGGTGGTGTCACATCCATCAAGGCCGGCGGATACCTTCGTGGAACTACGATTCCGCTCCTTCACGGGAACCTGGATAACCCCTATGTACAGACTTATTTCCTGAAGGTGTTGCGCAAGCATCTTACGATTGCGCGTGTTCCGCGAACGGAAATGATCTCGATTTCCTATGTAAGCAAGTCGCCTCAGCTTTCAGCCGATATCGTGAATACCTTGCAGGCCGAGTTTATAAAGAATAACTTTGTAACTCACTACAGCAACATGCAGCAGGTTACCACCTGGTTGACGGGCCAAATCGACGATCTGCGAACCATCGTACAGGACTCGCAGGACCGTATGGTGGACCTTCAGAAGAAGCTGGGTATTTCCGCGCTCGATCCGAACCATAGTGTGATCGTCCAGGAAATCACGAATCTGGAAAAGGGTGCGTCGGACGCGACCGAAGAGCGAGTTTCGGTTGAGGCGCGATATCGGATTCTCGAAGCTTTGCCAGCCGACCGCGTTCAGGACAGCTCAAGTGTTCTTGGCTCTGACGGCATGCAGCCCCAACTCGCTATCATGCGCGAGCAGCGTTCCGCGTTCAGTGCCGAATTGGCGAGACTGCAGCCCGTCTACGGAGAGAATTATCCGCAGGTGAAGCAGTTGACTGCTCAGATCCAGGAACTGGATCGTCAGATCGCCAAGCAGCAGCAACGGGTCGTAAGCCAGGCCAAGGACGCTCTTGCCATATCCCAGGCAAACGAGAATCAGGCGAAGGCGGTCCTCGATAACAGGGTCCGGGAACTGTATGGTCAGCGCGATGACATTGTGCGCTACGAGTTGTTGTCGGAGCAGTACGAATCCGACCGGCACATGTATGAGAGCATTCTGGCTCGCCTGCGCGAAGCTGCGGTGGATGCCGGCCTGGATTCCGCGGACATCAGCGTCATCGACATAGCACCCCTGCCGGTTTTGCCGTCAAGCCTTGGTTTGGGAGTTTTGGGCTTGATTGGCCTGCTTTTCGGCGCGTTTTTCGGTCTCGCGATTGCTCTCCTGTTGGAGAGAATGGATACGCGGATGCGGGACTCCAAGCAAATCCAGGATCTTCTCGGAGTTCCAGCCATTGCCGTGGTACCGCAAACAAGCTGGAAAAGCAGAGGTGCGGAGCCGGATATGAGCGCGGGCCCCGAGATACTTTGGGATGCCCGGTCTCCGTTTGCGGAAGCGATGCGGGTCTTTCGCACATCCATTCAGCTTTCCAGTACTTCGCGAGAGTCGCGGGTGATTGCGGTCACCAGTTGCCAGCCAGGCGAAGGCAAGTCCACGTTATCGATGAACCTGGCTGCGGCCTTGGCTCAGGGTGGCAAGAGAGCCGTCCTGGTCGATACCGACATGCGCCGTCCAAGCGTGTATTGGCGACTTGGACTCAGCGACAAAAAGGGACTCTCCGAGTATCTGACTGGCTTTGAGTCTCTGGAAGGCGTGATCCAGACCCACAAAACTCTGCCGACTTTGGATGTTATCGCATCCGGAATTTGTCCTCCGCTGCCGGCCGACCTGCTTGGTTCGGATCAAATGAAACAGTTCGTCGAGATTCTGCGCGCCCGTTACGAGTACGTGATCTTCGATTCCCCTCCGTCCCTGTCGGTCACCGATCCTCTCATCGTCGCCTCCATGTCGGATGGCTTGGTTTTGGTGATCAGGCAAGGCTACTGCACGCGCGCAATGCTGTTGCGCGTAGGCGAGATTTTCCGGGATGTGGGCGTGAAGGTTTATGGCTTTGTGCTGAATGGAGTGGATACGAGCCTTCCGGAGTATTACGGATATCTCGGGTATTACTCCTACGAATACAAGAGCTAGTCCCCGCACGAAGTAAACCTGAATAGAGGAGGGAACATGAGGATTCGGTTGAAGCATGATATTCGCTGTCTTCTGCTTGTATCGGGGGCTCTGATTTCAGCCGGCAATGCCGCGCATGCCCAGTATGTCGGCCCGGCCGTTTCGTCTCCCGTGAAGGTTGCCAGCGCGCCGGATTCCGCTGTCAGCGCCGCATACGGCGAGGTCAAGATTCTCCCCGGCGATGTTATCTCGATTGCAACCTATGGAGTTCCGGAACTCACAACGTCCGCCCAGACGCCTCAAGGGGTGAAGGTTGGAGCAAGGGGCGAAATCGTGCTCCCCTATCTGGGCACGGTCAAGGTCGCGGGGTTCACTCCCTCAGAGGCCGCGGTATACCTGCGGAATGCTCTGAAGGAAGGTGGCATCCTGGTAGATCCACAGGTGAGCGTGGAACTGCTTGACTCCCCAACCCGCGTGATCACGGTAATAGGCGAGGTGCAAAAGCCCTCTCTGGTTCCGGCCTTCGGTGAACTGCGCCTGCTGGATGTAATTTCCGCCTGTGGCGGCTTAACCACGCTGGCCAGCCATACGATTCAAGTTCGCCGCCAAGGGGTTCCCGATTCGATCACCATCGAGCTTGGAGTGGACCCGAAGGCGACAAATGAAACCGACATTCAGCTCATGGCCGGCGACACCGTCGTGGTGCCCAAGGTGGGGAGCATATTTGTAGTTGGACAGGTTAAGACTCCGGAAGCCATCCCGCTGTCAAGTAACGCGCCCATTACGGTAATGCGCGCCGTCGCCATGGCGGGCGGAGTGAATTACAGCGCGGCTCTCTCCAAAGCCAGGATTATCCGGACCACGGCAGACAATCAAAAGGTGGAGATCATGCTGGATCTGGCCAAGGTGATGTTCGGCAAGCAGCAAGACATCGCGTTGGTTTCCGACGACGTTCTCTACATTCCGACGAATGCCTTCAAGGCTATGATTTCTTCCGGAGCCGTTAACACGGTAGGCTCGCTCCTCTATGGCGGGGCTTACGTGGCCACTATTGTCAAGTGATCCTCGAACATACATTCGGGGTGCTTACGGCGCATCCGGATCCGGTGACTCCGCGCATGATCCAAGGAACGGCACGGTGACTTCATGATTCTCATAATCTTGATTAACGTTCTGATTCTCACAGGGCTGGCCCTTCTTGCCATTCAGAACCTCGTCTCCTTGTTTGTGTGCAGTGGAATTGCGGCCGGATGCGGTTTGTTACTTTTGTATGTAATTGTCAGGGGAACCTACGGATTGAGGTTTACGTGGCTTCTGGCCTCGTCGCTTTTGATTGGATACGGGGGCGGCAGCTTCTCGACGATCTTCAACGTCGGATTCTCCGATTTGTACGACGCATTTTCGGTCTTCGGAATTCCAAAGCCCTGGGGCGCCTATGCGATGGTGCTTGTGGTGTTTTCCTGCACTTCCTTGCTGGTCGCGGGGTTCTTTGAAAGCCCGGTTCTAATGGATAACCAGGTCGTCAAAGTGGGCTGGAAGCAGGAGCGATTTCTTTGGTTCGGTATGGCGGTTATCTTCGTGGCGTACGTCCACGGCGATTATACCTTTATGGGAACGGCTGCCGAACAGGGAACGGGCACGGTCTCGGTTCTGGGTGAAGTTGCCGGAGCGTTGGCTCCTCTATTGCTCCCGCTCGCCGTGATGGGAGCTCTGCAGGCATGGGGATTGCGCCGCAGGCGTTTTGTCTTTCTGACCCTTGTTTCCTTTGTCGCGCTATTACCGGCTGGTAGACGCGTCATGGTCTATACATTGATCGCCTGCGCCCTCGCCGCCTTTCGGCTCTCGGGATGGAAACCTCGCCTGACCGCGACCAAGAAGGTGTTGCTGGGGTTTGCATTCGTCATTCTCATCACATTGGCGGGTTTATTTTTCATGGCTTTGCGTTTGGCTGCGGGAAAGTCGAGCGAAGTTGGACAAGGTGGATCGACTTATTCCATTCGTCAAATGGTTCCTGTTCTTATTGAGGATATCCTCACAGACCCGGGGAATGTAATTAGAGAAACCAGGGGGAACCTGGAAGAACGGCCATTCCTGCTCGAGGAATATCTATCGCTTCTGGGACGGGGCGGGAACACGACTGAGCCGATGTATGGACAGGACTTTATGCTTGGAATTAAACTTTCAATCCCCGACGCGGCATACAAATGGGTGGGCGAAAGCAAGAACTTGGTCAGGAGCGTTGGCACGGAAGAGAACTTGGCGAATGAGCGCTATGGATTGCCCGACACGGACGACGCGAACTCCATACTTACTAGTGGAATCATCGATTTCGGGCTGTTGGGAGTCTTTCTGTATCCATTGGCGGTTTGTGGAATCTTCAGAGTCATCTACTTTGTGATTGACCATTCCTTCAACAAGGAGGGACAGCTTGTCGCATTATTGATCGGAGTTTACTTGTTCCTGCAGGCGGAATCGGAGGTTGCCAGCTATGTGCTGTCTTTGAGAAACATGGTGATCGTCATGGTTCTTTGGCGCACACTTTACGAGGTTCCGACTCTCTTTCGCCTGTCGGCGGCAGCCAGGGGCGGATCCGCAGATACGAGCTTCTCAACGTAGACACTATAAACGAATCAACATGGGAATAATCTCAATGGGAAGTCCATTTTCTCGATACGCATGCAGTAGTTGAATGAATTCACGACGCAAATCACTGCGCTCTTCGCTCCGCCCCATCAACGCTGAGTGTTTGGCGAAGAGGCCTTGAATGGCCTGGGAATGTAGTAAGAATTTGCTTTTGTCATTTTTCTATAGCGGATCCAATATCCGCGCGGAAGAGGAGATTTCCATGACGGCAATTGACAGGCTGATCGGCCTCGCCTCACGGCCTGTGCCGATGAGAACACTTATTCTGCGGAGGCTCCTCAAGAGTTGGCGCATCGGTTCTTTCGAGGCGCGCTTGCGCGCAGAGGGCGTGGTGCGCCCCCACTATGCCTGGCCCGTTTATTTTGCTGCATGCGAAGCAAAAGCTTTGGGACACAAGGCAATCACCGTGGCCGAGTTTGGAGTCGCCGGGGGCAATGGGCTGGCGTGTCTGTGCGAGTTGAAGAAGGAGATTGAGAAGGCGGTCGGGATAGAGATTCTTGTGGTCGGGTTTGACTCAGGGTCGGGGCTACCTGTCAGCAGCGACCCACGCGATATTTTGTACTCCTGGCCGCCGGGTTCTTTCGTCATGAATCGCCCTGCGCTGGAAGCACGAATCGGTGGCCGTGCCCAGCTCGTGATCGGCAATGTTTCGGAGACGGTTTCCGGATGGCAACCCAACCCCAAGGCTCCGCTCGGCGCGGTGATGTTCGATTTGGATTACTACACTTCCACCATGAGTGCGCTGCCGGTGCTTACCAAAGAGAATGTGCTGCCACGGGTCTGGTGCTACCTCGACGATATCTGCGGCGGCCACGAAGAGGCCATGACCGATTTTGTGGGGGAGCGCGCAGCAATCTCCGAGTTCAATCTTTCGCCGCAACGGAAGGAGCTAAACGACAACATCGCATTGGCCTACCCATTCAAATGGTTACAGCCACAGCCGTGGCATCAGCATATTTACATCTACCACCGCATCAATCACCCCCAGTACAACGCCTGCATCACCAAGGATCGTGCTCAGTTGCAGCTTGAGTCTGGATAAGCGGCGCGCGTGGGGCCGCTCGCAGGAGTATTTGCCGGCAGTATTCTCCCTCCGGAGTTTAATAACTCCGAACAACCGAAGGGCTGTCGAGCGCATGACGACCGTCAAAAAAACATAGAATGCCAGCCAAGTGAATCTATTTCTATCTTATGGAATGAGATAGCCGTATGGGACAAGATTGCGAGCGTCCGGATTTTGATATCCACGCTTGCGAGGGAACTTGATGGAAGGGCGCTTTCAAGATCTTTCGAAGGCCAGGGTACCACCCGGATTTCGTGGGCGCCCTGCCTGGTTTGTTCAAATCTGGTGGATCGTTCAAGCGCTGTTGTTTCACCCTTCGCCACAGTTGCTGTACGGCTGGCGGCGATTCCTGCTGCGGGTTTTTGGGGCGCGCATTGGGCGGGGTGTGCTGATAAGACCCTCGGTCAGTGTTACCTATCCGTGGAAGCTCAGTGTTGGCGACTGGAGTTGGATCGGCGACCACGTTACCCTTTATACGCTTGGGGAAATCACGATTGGAGAAAGCGCCGTGGTATCGCAGCTCTCCTATCTCTGCACAGGTTCTCATGACTATACGCGACCAACATTCGACCTTTATGCTGTGCCGATTCATATTGAGTCGGAGGCATGGTTGGCGGCCAATGTGTTTGTCTCGCCCGGAGTGACCGTCGGGCGCGGCGCAATAGTGGGCGCATGCAGTGTGGTGCGGAAGAATGTGCCGGCGGGAATGATCTGCGCGGGGAATCCGTTGAAGGTGCTTCGGCAACGCACAACGGAGCTTCCCGACTTGAAGGATGGCTGACTGTCACATCTCATTATGCTAAGCTGAAGCAAGAATTGTGGACCCAGGTTTGTGGTCGCGCGCTGGAGTGGCAGGGCCCCGAGCAGCAAGTTATTTCCGGGAAGGATCGTCGATGAGAATACTCCATGTTATACCTTCCGTGAATCCGGCCGATGGGGGACCGGTCGAGGGCCTCAAGCAGCTGTGCGACATCTACCACGCGGACGGCCATGAAGTCGATGTAGCCTCTCTGGACTCACCTGAGACGATAGCGAAATACAATTTCCCAACCCAGGTTATTGGACTGGGCCCCGGATGGGGAGTCTACGGGTATTCGTCCCGCGCGGTTCCGTGGTTCAAAGCAAATGTTTTCCGCTATGACGTTGTAGTGATCAACTGCATCTGGCAATACAACACACTTGCCGTTTATCGTGCGCTGGCCGGCACAGGCATCCCATACGCAGTCTTCACGCATGGTATGCTCGATCCCTACTTCAAGAGGCGCTATCCCCTGAAGCATGTGAAGAAGACGATTTACTGGCACATGATTCTGCGACGGATCCTCAAAAATGCGGAGACAGTCTTCTTTACCTGCGAAGAAGAGAAGCTCCTTGCCCGTCAGTCGTTTTCGCGATATCAAGTGCATGAGACTGTGGTGCCCTACGGCACTTTCGGTCCGGCTTGCGATATTGAAGCGGCGGCTCAGGAGTTCCTCGAACGGTGGCCGAATCTGCGCGGCAAGCGCTTGGCGATATCTCTTGGCCGAATCCATCCCAAGAAGGGACAGGACATCCTGATCGAGGCCTTCGCCAGGACGCTGGCCAAGGATCCATCCTGGAGACTGGTAATTGCCGGGCCTGACCAGATAGGAATGAAGAAGGACCTTGAAGCTCTGGCTGCCAGGCTCGGAGTGGCCGATCGAATCACGTGGACTGGAATGCTCCAAGGAACTGCCAAATGGGGGGCCTTTGCGGCCTCGGAAGTATTCGTGCTGCCGTCGCACCAGGAGAATTTCGGCGTCGTGGTAGCAGAGGCTTTGGCGTGTAATCTTCCTGTGGTTGTCTCGGACAAAGTCAACATCTGGCGCGAAATCGTAAGCTACTGGGCGGGGTTGGTTTCAGCCGATACGCTGGAAGGAACCGAAAGCTGCCTTCGCCGCTGGTCGGAACTGACGGGGGATGAAATTGCCGCACTGCGCGTCCGCAGCAGAAAGTGCTTCGATGAATTATTCAACTATCGCAGGGGCTCCAGGAAAATGCTGGAGAGTATCGAATTGGTAGCTCGCGTCAATCCAAGTTATAAGCCATCCTTGCCGGCCGCATCGAGCCAGGAAAGCCTTGTGGCTCAGAATAGATAATCTCCGGGTTATGCGGTTCGGCGCGATTCTTCATCGTTCCTCTGCCTTCCGATAGTTGAGCCTGCCATGGTTTTGCAAAACTGTTCAAGCACGGTAAAATGAGTGAAACCCGGAGTGCGAAAGGAGTTTCCTGCTTAGATGGCAACCAAACCATTATGGCTTCAACATCGCGAGCCTGCCGAGTATGTAACGGAATCGGATCTCGCGTTTCGCCTGCGGCTTGTTAGATGGCTGGGGCACCGGAGATGGATACCGCGCGGACAAGATAGGCTTCTGAGACTTCTTCTCCCGCCCGTTGGCTGTCCGCATTTTTTCTTTGAAGTCGACTTCTTTGGCAAACGGTATCGTGGCGACCTGTCTCACTATGTCGATTGGATGGTGTTTTGCTATGGAGCCGCGGCTATGCCGGAATTGACCCTTCTGAGAGAGAGCGTCAATGCCATCCGGTCGAAGAATGGAGGTGCTGTCCTCGCTCTCGATATCGGCGGCAACGTTGGACATCACACAACATTTCTGTCTGGGATCGCCGATCAGGTGATTACCTTCGAGCCGTATGCGCCGCTTCAACAGCAGATTGAAGCGAAGATCGCGCTGAACAAAATTGGGAACGTCAAGTTGATGCCCTTCGGACTCGGAGAGAAGGACGATGTGCTGAATTACTACCCAGGGATGGGAGCGAATTCCGGAGTGGGTTCGTTTCTTCACGCAGAGGACCTGGGAAATGCCACTCCGATAAAACTGCAAATCAGGCGTGGCGATTCGGTACTTGAAGAACTTGGCGTCGGAAAAGTCGACATTATGAAGGTTGACGTCGAAGGGTTTGAGGCCGCAGTGCTTCGCGGGCTTCACGATCGAATTCATCGTGACCGGCCCGCCATATTAACGGAGATTAGTGACGAGTCGCGCAGACAATTCGGTTCGGAACAGATGTTCCGACAGACGTTCTATCCCGACGCGCATTTTTTCGAGGTCGGTGGCCGTGAGGGGCACAGTTATATATTGCAACCATTTCGATATGAGACAGCCAGCGAGGTCCTGATTACCGCACCTGAAATGGGTTGGCTTAGGCAGGCTTTGCTTCAATCGAATAGTTAGGTGAAAGCTTTGAGCCAGTTAGCTGTAATGGGCAGCTCATCGCAGCGACGCATAACTCACTGAAGCAAGCCGCCATGCGTCCTGCACCAATTGGGAATGGCGAGAAGACAGGCTGAAACTGAGATGACAATTGGGTTGGATCCGATCATGTGATTGGCCGGTGAGGTTTTTCAGGGAATCATGATCAAGCGAATCCTAAAGATGTTTGGCGCGCTGGGCGGCAGCTTCGGCGTCACGATCATTACACAGCTATTGATTCCCCCGGCGTTCATCCACTGCTATGGCGTGAACAAGTATGGAGAATGGCTTGTGCTCTCCAGCGCGGTCAGCTATCTGGGTACGTTGAATTTCGGCATTACGACCTATGCGAGCAACGAACTGACGATGTTGCGCAAGCGCGGAGAGTTGGATAAGTACCGCGAGCTTCAAGCAAGCACCATGGCGCTTCTGCTGGCCTTGATCAGCCTCGGCGTGGTAATTTGCGCAAGCGTCTTCTTTCTCCCGTTGACGAGAATGCTTCACTTGACCACCATCGGCGGAATCGACGTACTTCTGACTGCATTCTTTCTCGGGCTTCAGGCGATGGCCCAGTTACTCGGAAGCTATTTCGCGAACTTGTTCCTGGTCGTGGAAGAAATGCACCGCGGATACACCTGGGCTAACGTGACCCGATTGGGCGCTGCGTTTACCGCCGTCGCCCTGGCGCTGTTCCGGGTTCAGTTTCATACCATCGCGATGGGGCAGTTTTTCGCGACCGCGATTCTCATTCTGGGTACTATTTATAGCCTTAAGCGCAGAATGGGTAATTTGCCGCTGGGGCTAAGCGGGGCGAATTGGAAGACGGCCAAGGCAACACTCGCACCCAGTGGCCAGTTCGGCTTGATCTACGCGCAGTATCTGCTTATCTACCAGGTTCCCATGGTCTTGCTGCAATGGATTCTGGGGCCAAAGGTCGTTGTGATTTTCAGCATCAGCCGGACGATTCTTTCAACGGCCCGGCAAGTCCTGGGGACTCTTACCCTGGCGGTAGCACCGGAGATTACATTTTCCTTCGCGAATCGCAACATGAAGAAGATGCTGCATATCTTCCATTACTCTGAAAAGGTCGTCTTTGGAGTGATTCCAGTTGCGAACCTGGGCGCTGTACTGTTATCCCCGATCCTGCTGCAACTCTGGCTCCACAAGCCGTTGCTCTTCGATCCATACACGTACGGGTTGATGGCGCTCATTTCCGGAGCGATGAGTATGCGGGAACACAAACAGTATTATCAATTTGCGACCAACGTGCATAAACGAATGGCAATCATCGTGTTCTTCGGCAACGTCCTGATGATCGGCGTAAGCATTCCCATTACTATCAAGTTCGGTCTGTATGGGTTCATGTATGTCTGGCTGCTCTCGGAAGTGGCGCAGATGGGGCTTATTTATCATGAAAACAAGAGGCTGTTCGACAACGATCCTTCGATTAGTCTGATTCCGGTGATCAAGCTCTGGCTTGTAATGCTGATCTCACTGCCGATATGCCTTGGACTTGTTCATTTCGCGCAACAGCGCTCCCTGATCGTCGTCGGGGCGGTTGCGGCGGCCGGACTGGCAATGCTGTGTGTCGAGTCGTATTTCGTCTTTGACCTGCGGTCTGTCTGGGACGAATTCCAGCAGAGGAGACAGGCCAAAACATTAAGCAGCGCCCCGGTTTAAAGGGGATGCGGAACGTGTGCGCCAGCGCTGCCGCTAAAGCCCAACGTCGATTTTTATTGCAATCACCAATTCATTTGCGGAACCAGGTTTGGGCGCAGAAGCAAGCGCGAGCGCGACGGCGCAGACGTCAAGCGAGATGCCGCGCCGGGGCGCAGAATTGGTCCTGGAAATGGTGTTTCTCCTACGGAGTAATTTGGTTCTCAGTCAGTAACTGAAACGCCGATTGCCGCTAGTTGATTCGCGGCAGCTATCTCTCGTACGGCCCAGCCTGCGATCAGCAAGCTGGGAGCGAGAGTAGATTCGGCGTCGCCGAGGGCGGCGAGCGTGGAACATCGGACTTGCTGGCCGGGCTGAGCCGCGTGGGAGACGACAGCACAGGGGAAGTCCGGCGGCAGGCCTTGCTGCAGCCATTCCTGCGCAAGCAGATGCAGGTCACGACCGGGCATGTAGACCACGCGGGTTGCGTCTTCCAGTTCCGGCAGCGGCGACTGATTGTGCGAACTTGCGTGATGGCCGGTTGAGAAGATCACATTCGACGCGCTGTTGCGGTCGGTAAGCGAGCAGCCAATGGCCGCGGCTGCGGCCAGGGCCGCGGTGACTCCGGAGACGACCTCAAAAGATACGCCTGCTTCCCTCAACGATGCCATCTCTTCGGCTGCGCGGCCGAAGATGAGCGGGTCGCCGCTCTTGAGGCGAACCACGCTGCGCAGGTTGCGAGCGTGTTCTATCATCAGCGCGTTGATTTCATCTTGCGAAATAGTCTTTGTGCCGCAGCGCTTACCCACATTGACGATTTCGGCGCCTGGAGCGGCGAGCGAGAGAATCGTCTGCGGAACAAGATCGTCATGGAGGATCACGTCGGCCGTCTGAATGAGGCGCAGCGCCTTCACCGTAAGAAGATCGGGGTCGCCGGGGCCTGCGCCGACGAGGTAGACCGTGCCGTTTGAAATGTCAGCTTTTGGGGCCGATGCGGACAGATTCAGTTGAGCCAGTTGTCGCGATGGGCAGAATGCAGACTCGCACACAGGTCGCTGGGCCAAACGATGCAGCAGGGACTTGCGGGCCTGGCCGCTGGGTTGCGTTTCGAGAACTTCGCGCCTGAGTTGGCCCAGATTCTGTAGCCACGGGCCGAGGTCTTCCGGCAACTGCTCGTCGATTTCGCGGCGCAGGCGCTGCGCAACAGCGGGGCTTTGTCCGGCAGTGGAGATAGCAATTTGTAAGTCGCCGCGGCTGACTACCGAACCGAAGAAAAAATCGCAATTGGGAATGTCGTCAACGCTGTTGCACAGGATGTTGCGCTCGACAGAACCCCGATAGACGGCTGTGTTCACTGCGGGCGAATCGGTGGCGGCTATGACCAGGAAATTGCCGTCGAGGTCGGAAGGCTCAAACGCGCGCTGAACCCATTCGAGCTTGCCTTCATGGGCTAACCGCCTCACTTCGGGGTGTGCTTCCGGAGCAACCACGCGCAGTTGAAGGCCGGTCTTGAGCAGGCTTCCAATTTTGTCCAACCCAACGTTGCCAGCACCCACCAGCAGGCAGCGGCGGTCGTGGAGTTTCAGGAAGATCGGCAACATGCTCACGGGTTGTTCCTGTTTACTCGTCAATCGGCTACTCCGTGCGGCACTCGGCCTGCGGGCACATCTCGCTCAACCGGGGCCAGAACTTCGCCGGCGAGATAGGCGCGGAGTTCGTCGTTGGGGTAGCGGCTGAACCAGGCGCGGAGGTTCTCCCCGGGCTGCCGGTCGGCCAGGTAATGGCGCAGCAGGCGTTCAATGGCGTCCGGCACCAGCGGAGCAGGGCAGCGAAAGCCAACCGGGCGAGCGATGGCCGCGTTCAGCCCCACCGCACCTCCAAGGCAGAAGTAGAATGCATCGGTGAGCTGCCCGTTGTGCTTGATCTTCTTGCCTTCGATGCCGATGTCGGCCACCCAGTGCTGGCCGCAACTGTTTGGGCAGCCGGTTACATTCAGCTTCAGTTGCTGGTCGAATCCCGGCAGGCGTTCTTCGAGTTCGTCCACAAGCCAGCGCGTGAAAGCCTTGGTCTCGCTGATTGCAAGCTTGCAGAACTCAGTGCCGGTGCAGGCGATGGCGCCGCGCCAGAACATTGACCCTTCCACATGCAGCCCGAGCAGCCCGAGTTCATGGACCAATTCGACGGCCTTGCTGTTGGGGATGTCGATAAAGATCAGATTCTGGGAGACGGTGGTTCTGAGGGAGCTGCTTCCGAATCGTTCGGCTAGATCGGCGGCAGCTTCTAGCTGCTCTCCGGTCAGCCGGCCGCGGAGGATCGAAGCGCCGACATAGCTGAGTCCGGGCTGGCGCTGTGGATGAACGCCTACGTGGTCGCGGAAAACGTCGTCGGGGATATGCTCCGCCACGCCGGGCAGCAGCGTGAAGTCGAGCCGGGATTGGAGTTCGGCCAGGAAGCTTTCGGCCGTCCAACCCTCTCTCAGGAAGAGGTGCTTGAGGCGGGCGCGGTCGCGGCTTTCGCGCAGGCCCTGCTGGTCGCGGAAAATCTCAACTACCGCGCGAACTACGCGGACGGCCTGATGCGGCAGAATGAACGCGTCAAGGCGAACGGCAAGATGCGGGTCGGCGGATAGGCCGCCTCCCACACGCAGTGCGTACCCCACTTCGCCATCGCGCTTTACGGCCGTGAGGCCAATGTCGTTGATCTCCGGGTTGGAGCACCAGGACTCGCAACCGGTGACGGAGATTTTGAACTTGCGAGGCAGGTTGAAGAACTCCGAATTCCCGTTGAGCAGATGAGCCACTTCCAGGGCCAGCGGCGAGGCGTCGATCAGCTCATCGCCCGCGACTCCGGCCAGCGGGCAGCCGGTTACGTTGCGCACCACGTCCCCGCAGGCCCCTGCCGGCGACAGTCCCACGGCGTTGAGCGCGTCCACCACCTCGGGGAGCGATTCGATGGTGAGCCAATGAAGCTGGATGGCCTGACGGACTGTAATGTCGGCAAGGTTGCGCGCATATTTACGCGTAAGGTTGCCGATGACGCGAAGCTGGCTGGAGGAGAGGATGCCGTTGGGGATGGCGATGCGCATCATGAAGTACTCGGATGCCAGCCCCTCGCCGCCTTTGCCGCCGGTTGCGCCAATGCCGTCGCCTTGCGTGTAGATGCCCCACCATTTGAAGTAGTAGGAGGCCCACTCGGGAACTACGCTCGAGCGGCCCTCGCGCGCAAAGGCACGAACGTCGTCAAAGGCCTTCCACGGATCTTTTTCGCGCTTGAGGCGCTCGGCACGCTGGGCCTTTGTCTCTTTTTCCTGGACAGTTGGAGTCATTTTTTCCTTTTCGGTAGAATGAGAAAACCCGCGGCAGCATGGCTGCGTCGCGGGCGTTCGGGGACCTAGAATCTTGATCGGTTTATCGGACCCAAGTCACCTGCGCGCGCGAAGCAGCGTACAGCGGCGACAACAGGGTACACCAACCATAAAAAGATGATAGACGGCACTTGAGCGAAATGCAAATTAAGGAAGGCCGGCATTTCGGCGCGAAGCGGTAGTCCTCCCTTTCGCCTCGGCTGGTAATCTGTCTCTGTGACCGACTCCACACCAACCCAACTAGACTGGAAGCCTCCGCCAAGGCCAGGTCCGGTCACTCTGCGGGGCCGCAATGTGACCCTTGAACCCGCAAACGCCGAGCGCCACGCCGGGGCGCTGTGGGAAGCCGTGCGAGGCCACGACGAGCTTTGGGCATGGCTGGCGGCAGGGCCTTACGCAAACGAAACCGCGATGATGGAAGCACTAGAGCGCTGGCGGCAGGCTGAGAGCGCCGTGCTGCTGGCCATTGTGCCGGCCGAAACGGGAGATCCTGACTCCCTGCGGACAGGCCATGGACCGCCGGGTGGCCGAGCGGCAGGATGGGCCAGCTACATGCGCATCAAGCCCGCGCACGGGGTCGTCGAAGTGGGCAACGTTCTGTTTTCGCCGTCCCTGCAGCGCACCGCCGCCGCCACCGAGGCCATGTACCTGATGGCCAGCCACGTCTTCGACCACCTGGGCTACCGCCGCTATGAGTGGAAGTGCAACGCGCTGAATCTGGCCAGCCGCCGCGCCGCCGAGCGCCTCGGGTTCACCTTCGAAGGCATCTTCCGCCAGCACATGGTGGTAAAAGGGCAAAGCCGCGATACCGCGTGGTTCGCCATGCTGGACCACGATTGGCCCGCAAGAAAGCAAGCCTTCGAGACGTGGTTGGCGCCAGAGAACTTCGACAGGGAGGGCCGCCAGATCACCCCGCTCAATTGCCAGAAGAGCCCTGCCCAATAAGCTGCTTTAACTGCGAAAAATCGTAGTTTAAACCGAATTGCGCGCCCAGCTTGCTCTTGCCCAGCAGGTCCGGCTTATTGGACCACTTAACCGCTATAGGAATCTGAGAACCAGCCACGCGCACGGTCGTCTTGACCTGAATCACTCCCAGCCACCCTTGCGTTCCCGCCAGGAATACTTGCGGATTTGCCGGCAAAGTGATCCCGCTGGGAACGCTGGAAGCAGTAATATTCAGCACCGAAGGCTTGCTCTGGTACTGCCCGTAGCCAGCTAGGGCAATCACTGGCGCGGATGATCCCGTTCCCCAACTCTTGTCCAGTTCCCCGGAGAACTGCGCATCTTTCAGGCGGCCATACTGCGCGCCGGAGGGTAAGTCCTGATAGATCGATGCCGCCCCATTCACAGTCCAGGCCGAGCCTGCGCTTTTGTTGATGTCGCCGCTGCCAATCAGGCGGAAGTCGTGTGTCTCCGGCTGGTTGACTGGCTTGTTAAAGACATACTGAGCAGCCAGATCCCATCCCGAGATTTGGTTCTTGAGCGATTTCTGTATGGAAGCAATATCGGCCAGTAATGCCTGGTTGTAGGCTGCCCAGTCGGCATCCAGCTTGTTCTGCACGTTCGGATCCGCAGTGACGGCATCCACCTCTTGTGTGAAGCAACTGTTGAAATGATTTACCGCATCCTTTGTTATCGCTTCCGGATCGCCCTTTTCCAATGCGATTGCGGTATACGAGGCTCGATTACAGTCCGCAGGGATTTTATCGGGTTGAATAACCAGGTCCTTGGTAAAAATGGCGCTCGCCTGATGGGCTACCGGCGATGTTTTCGGATCGGGCTGCACAAACAGGTGAGTCTTTTTCGCATCGGGATGATTGCTGTTGTATTTCTCCAGATACTTGTCAATACTGTGCTGGGTCAGCTTGTTGAATTCATAGTTCACGGTAAGAGACGACAGCTTTGTAGCACTTGAATTCAACAGTACCGTTGCCGTATTCACAGGCGAAGATGTCGCAGACCCGGTTGCGGGCACACTGGTGGTGCTGTTGGCGTTGGCGGCAATACCGGCCGAGACAGTAAAGTTCTCCAAAATGGAACCTCCCTGTGGCAGGTAGGACAGTTGCGGGGTGTGCAAGTACGCATCTCGAAAAAGGCTTGCGGGATTTGCCTGCAAGGCGATCGTGTTGCCAGACTGAGTCTGGGTTAGAGCGCCAGACTCAACAGCAACTGCAAACAAGTTCGTGGCGGCAGCCTTCGCAACCAGGCTGGTCGATCCTGTGCTCGCGGCAGGAGATCCGACTTGCTTGGTCTGGCCACGATTGGTAGCTACCTTCTGGTCAACTTCCGACGATATCTTGTTCACTTGATAGATGGAATATGCGTTTGTCAGCGCAACATCGTCCGGAGTGAGATTGACCAATGCTGAGAGAGCGTTTTCATTCTCGCCATTCCTAAAAATCAGTATCGCGATGTAGTTGCAATACTCATATGCAGGTTGGCCATTGGATTCCTCCTGGCACTTTTTCAATAAGTCTTGCACGGTGGGGGGCGCGGCCGTCGATCCCTGCGTTACCGCTGTTGAGGGGCCGGGTTGAGGCTGCGGAGTTTGCGCGCATAGAACAGAAGCATAGGGGAGAACCAATGCAAGCAAAGCAGTTCCCTTATCGATTCTCATTGTCAAACTCCTATGATCCTGATTGCCGTGCCGAAGGGATTCTGGGCCGGCAGAAACTCATTCACGGTATCCAGTACCTGCGGTGTTCCATCCGCGCCAACCTCAACCAGGCTCCAGACAACCGGCGGAATTGCCATCGGCTGGATCGAGACTCGGAGGTCGTTGGCTGCGGCGATCACGCTCACAGTTGCCGTGTCCGCCGCGACTTTCGTTACTTTGACAGCGTTGTAATACGCATCGGAAATGGTAATCGGGCTGGCTCCAACCGGAACGACTTTGACCTTGACCATATTGCCTGTCTTTCCTTGCCAGTCACCACTTGTGTTGCGGGTAAGATTGAAGTTGCCGGTAGCCAAAATGACCTCCTCGTTGGGTCCCAATTCTTCTAGTCCGCTCTTCGCCGTGCCCCGAGGCGACGCACCTACGCGCAAATCAGGGCGCTCACGTCTCTCGGCCAGTTGCCTCCTGGTTTTCGGAAATTCAGGAAACGAATTTGCCCGGCGAATTAGGGAATGTATGGAGCCTAGCTGAGGACTACGCAGGTGTAAAGCTTCAAATCCGTTTTGTTACCTTATGCATACAATTATTAAACTTTATTCGACGCCAGGGAATAAAGTGACCTTCATCGGTTGATAACCGGCTTCCGCCATTGTGCGCGCAAGAAAAAACGCCGCCCAGCTTCAGGCGGCGTTTTCTGTAGTTTCGAGGACTTGAATCCGTTGCTATCCTTTGGACTCAATCCTCATGCCGTAGAACGATTTGTGTACGAAGAACACCGACACCAGGAAGAACGCGACTGCCAGCACGTGCGTGAGCATCGGATTGTTCGCAGTCAGCGTCACGGCAAGCTCGACGGCAAGTAATCCGAACAAGGTTGTGAACTTGATAACCGGGTTCATTGCCACCGACGAGGTGTCTTTGAACGGATCGCCGACGGTGTCTCCAATTACGGTTGCGTCGTGCAGAGGTGTGCCTTTCTGCTTCATGTCCACTTCGACGATCTTCTTGGCGTTATCCCATGCGCCGCCGGCATTGGCCATGAAGATGGCCTCATACAGACCGAAAATCGCAATCGAGAACAGGTAGCCGATAAACAGGAACGGCTCCATGAACGCGAACGCAAGCGTCGAGAAGAAGACGGCCAGGAAGATGTTGAACATGCCCTTCTGCGCGTACTTCGTGCATATCTCAACCACCTTCTTGCTGTCTGCCACCGACGCCTTCTCCGCGCCTTCCAGGTGAATGTTCGCCTTGATGAACTCAACCGCGCGGTAGGCGCCGGTGGAGACCGCCTGTGTGGAAGCACCCGCGAACCAGAAGATCACTGCTCCACCGCAGATCAAGCCGAGCATGAAGGGCGCGTGCAGCAGGGAGAGTTTATCCACGTTGTCCGTCAGGCCGTGGGTCAGGGCCATGATGATGGAGAAAGTCATGGTGGTTGCGCCCACCACGGCGGTGCCGATGAGCACCGGCTTTGCCGTGGCCTTGAATGTATTGCCGGCTCCATCGTTGGCTTCCAGCAGGTGTTTTGCGCGTTCGAACTTCGCAACGATGCCGTAGTCCTTCTTCAACTCAGCTTCGATATTGGGAACGTCTTCGATCAGCGATAGCTCATAGACGGACTGAGCATTGTCGGTGACCGGCCCGTAGGAATCGACGGCGATGGTAACCGGGCCCATACCCAGGAAGCCAAAGGCCACGAGACCAAAGGCGAAGACGGCTGGAGCCAGCATCATGCCCGCCGGATTGTTGTGCGAATCCGGTATGCCCAAACTGAAGTAATAGCCCAGTCCCATGAGGGAGACCATGCTCAGTCCAAGCCAGTAGGCCGAGAAGTTGCCGGCCACGAATCCCGAAAGGATCCCAAGGGAAGCTCCGCCTTCCTGCGCGGATTTGACCACTTCCTTGACGTGAGTGGATTTGGTCGAAGTGAAGACCTTGACCAGTTCCGGAATCAGCGCGCCGGCCAGCGTTCCGCACGAAATGATCGAAGCCAGCTTCCACCAGAGGGTTCCGTCGCCTAGATTTAGGAGCATGGCATACGAGACGATGTAAGTGAGGATGATGGAGACGATTGACGTGATCCATACCAGCGAAGTCAACGGTGTTTCGAAGTCCATTTCGTCGGCATCTTTGTACTTCGCGCTGGCGATGGCGGTATTCAGGAAGTATGCTCCTGCGCTTGAAAACAGCATTCCCACGCGCATGACGAAAATCCATACCAGCAGTTGCGCCTGGATGGTGGGGTCCTTGACGGCCAGCAGGATGAAGGTGATCAAGGCCACGCCAGTGACGCCGTAGGTTTCGAAGCCGTCGGCGCTGGGGCCAACCGAGTCGCCCGCGTTGTCGCCTGTGCAATCCGCGATGACGCCGGGGTTGCGGGCATCGTCTTCCTTGATCTTGAACACGATCTTCATCAGGTCGGCGCCGATGTCGGCGATCTTGGTGAAGATGCCGCCGGCGATACGCAGGGCCGCTGCGCCGAGACTCTCGCCAATGGCGAAGCCGATGAAGCATGGGCCGGCATAATCGCGCGGGATGAACAAAAGGATGAACAGCATGATGAGAAGTTCAACCGAGATAAGCAACATCCCGATGCTCATGCCGGCCTTCAGCGGAATCGCCATGATCGGATATGGCTTGCCGCGCAACCCGGCAAAGGCAGTCCGTGAGTTGGCAAAGGTATTGACGCGGATGCCGAACCACGCAACGCCGTAGCTGCCCGCGATGCCGACCAGCGAAAACAACAGAATGATGGGCAGCGTGACCGCGATCGATTTTCCGGGCACCGGGGCAAGCCACCCAAAGTACATCGAAATGATGACCGCGATGAAAACCCAGAGCAGCATGATGAACTTGCCCTGCGTAATTAGATAGGTCTTGCAGGTTTCATAGATCAGTTCTGAGATCTCGAGCATGCTGCGATGCACCGGCGCGTTCTTCAACTGCACAAAGATCGCCAGGCCGAACAACAGGCCGCCGACGCAGGCGAGTAACCCGATCATCAGCAGGGCATGCCCGTTCATGCCGAAGAAACTAACAGTCGACAAATCCGGCAATACCAGGTTGGCTTCGCCTCCGCCCGCATGTTCTTGCGCGCTGGCGAAAGTGGGAAGCAGCAGGCCCATGGCAACGGCGGTCGCCACGGTTTTGTATTTGCGCTTCAGAAACGACTCGGCGCCTTGCTTGATCGCCGCTGCAATCTGCTTCATCGTCGAAATTCCAGTGTCGGAGCCGATGACCTGTCGTTCGAACAGAAAGGCCACGAAGAGCGAAAGTGCGCTCATGCCCAGAAAAAACACCACCCAATTCGTTACTGTCACATGTCCTCCCAGACTATGGTTTGAAGCCGTTTTCAAGAACGACCCCAGAGTAGGCGACCTCCCGGAACAGTGGGGAAAAGCCACGGGAAGCGTATCATCCACATTGACCAATGTCGAGTGATTGCAGTCACAGAGTTCCAGAACACCTCAAGCGAGCGCCTAGTCCACGGGAATTTCGATCTTGTCGCCGGGCAGTGGCTCTGTCAGGTCTTGCTGTAGAGGGTCGCGTTCCAGTCCCCTGGGAAGCGGGTGCAACTTGAACAGTACAAGCAAGTTACGCTTCGGATCGTCGAACGCCGGCCAGCTTGCAACCTGTTCCAGCGAATAGTTCTGATGTATATCGACCAATGTATCCGGATCGATCACATTCCATGTGGAATACCAGCCCGGTTTATAGACGAACATCCTGTCATTCAGGTCCTGCGTTCCAAAATCGTCGCACAACGAAGGAAGGTGCGAAATCAGGGAAATATCGTCGCCGCTGATGGAAACCAGCAGCCGGTTGCCATTGGGATGGGTATCGACGTAATGAGCGAGCCGGTGAATCGCGGTCACAAATGTGTACTCGGGGTGCGTGGCGTACTCGAAAGTCTGAAATCCGTTGAAGCCCGCCGCCACAGCGGCCAGGGCGATCACCGCCCAGCCCAGCAGGCGCGGGCCTTTTGCTTCCCCCAGCAGGGCTTCAGCCCCTTGCGCCACCAACATGAAGCCGAAGAACGCCACCACCGCAAAGTAGCGCGGCTGCGGATGGTTCTGCATCGTCATGAAGAATATGTAGCCGGCCACGGCCAGCACCGAGGCTCCAAACACAGGGTCGAGGGCGAGCTTCCCGCCCCACCGGCTGCCTTCGCTTGAGCCCCGGCCAGCCATCAAGGCCCCCGCGGCCGCGCCCACCACCACGAGGCCCGCCAGCGGAATCAGGATCCAATCCACCCATAATCCACCGTGGAAAGACCACCACAGACTCACCAGCGGCCAATAGAACTCCGGCGGCTTGGTGTAATGGTTCACGTGAAAAAAGTACTTGTAGTCGCCAAGCAAGCCCAGGCCGGCCACCAGCGCCATCCACGCTCCGAATGTGACAGCAAACGAGCTGGTCGCCGCGATAGCGCAGCGCAAGGCAAGCTTGCGGTTCTGCCAAAGCGGCAACACAACGGCCCATCCCATAGCCGGAAGCAGGAAAATGGCGGTCGTCTTGGTAAGCATCATCCCGGTGAATAGCAGGCCAACCCACACCGACGACACCACCGGTCGACGCAACCTGGGCAGGCGAATGGACAGGTTCAATGCTGCCAGCGTCAGCGCCGTCAACATAGGCTCGAGAATCGCCAGCCTGCTGAATGCATAAAGAAAAGGACTGGTAACCAGCAGCGTCAAGGCAAGCAGCGCCGTCCAGCGCGCACTTCTTGATCGAAGTAACAGGTAGGTCAACCCCAGATTGCAAAAGAAGAACGCAATCGCCAGGCCTCGCGCTGCCACAATTGAGACCCCGGTAACACAGAACAGCAACCACTCCAGAAACGGCCACACCGGTACCGCCGGCGCAGGATTGAAGTCTCCGGGCACATACCAGTTGCCGAAAAGATGAGCCCGTATGGCCGCGTTCCCATACCAGCCTTCATCGGTGTATTTCGCCCCGTCGATAATCCACTGTGTGTGGTTGGGAAAATCGGCCCTCAGGTGCAGGGCATGGAGCGCCGCGAATCCGGCTATCAGGACCAGCCAAATCCCATAAATCCAGCGCTTGGTTGAAATCGTCAACTACGGTTGCCCCTCACAGTGGACCCTTGCATGAGACGATCCCGGACTCATCTTTCCCGCACTCGGAAAGTTTGCGGAAATGGAATGAATACGCCTCAAAGGAGATGCTTCGAGTATAACGTGCCTGCGCAGTTCACACAGGCTTGCTTTCAGCCTCGTCCATCGTTTCTCGAAGATCGTCCTTGTCGCGTGGCAGGAAAGGTTGCAGCAGTTGACCTGACAGGCTCGGAGCCGTCGCAGCGTCAATCCCGTACTTTGGCGGCCACTGCTTTTTCGGCATATACCAGGAGCCGAAGAGTATATCCATAATGGGCAGCATCGAGGCGTAGTTCTTGTCGATATGCTCGTCGTTGGTGTGATGCCAGTGGTGAAACGCGGGCGTCGATATCAATACGCCCAGCCAGCCGAATCGCCAACGCAGATTGGCGTGGATAAAGAAGCCCCACATGGTGCCAACGAGCAACAAGAACAAAGGCATCACGTCCAGTTGCCCGCCGGCTGCCGGTTGGGCAAGGCCCACGGCATACAAGGGGACAATTCCGCAGAGGCGGGTGAAGGCTAAATCCAGCGGATGGCCGCGGGTACCAACGATCCAGTCCATCTGCTCCGCGCTGTGATGGATGGAATGGAAGCGCCATAGCAGCGGGATTTCATGGGTCCAGCGATGCCCCCAGTAAAATCCGAATTCCCCAATCACCAATGCGGCCGCCAGGCGCGCGCCCAGCGGCAGGCCTGCTGTCCATTCGTGGACGCTGCCGGGGATCAGCCGATGCATGACCCAGGCGACGCCAGCCACGGGAAAGACCAGCAATGCCTTGGGCAGAACCCCGTTCAGGAAGAAATAACCCAGATCCACGAGGATAGATTTACGGAAAATATGCTGCGGATGAAGCGCGAACAGCTTTTCCAGGGGAACGAAGATAATCAGGAGCAGCAAATACCACAGGCCCAGGCGGACAATCTCCACCATCCATGTGGGTAGTTCCCTGATTTGTTGTAAGAGGAATTCCATGTTTATGGTCGATTCTAAACGCGAAAGACGAAAACGAGGTAGCGCCTACGGTTCGGCGCTACCTCGCTTTGCTGTGGAGCGTTGTATTCCGATCAGCGCTTGAGCCACTTCTTCGATCTCAGAACAGCCAGACCGCCCATCAGGCCCGTAAAGAGCAGAGGCAGAGAGCCCGGCTCCGGCGTGGGCGCCACATTCATCGAGACGCCGTCGAGCAGGGTGAACGGCGGAACCGCCGGGCTGCCGCCGGCAAGGAACGAGAGCACGTCGCTGCTGCCATCCGCCGTGAAGTCGAATGTCTGGTACATCCAGCCGGAGAAGCCCTCGCTGGGAAGGCTGTATGTGGACGTGGTCTGGGTTTGGCTTCCCAGGCCAACAGTGATGTTCTGTTGGGTCGGGCCAAAGAAGTTGTACTGTTGGGCGGCTGCCCACCAGAAATTGACCGCGTAGGAATCGCCGTCGGTCAGGCCGGAAATGGTTTGCGTGATCGCGGAGGTCTGGAAATCGGCGTCCATCGCGATAAAATTACCCCCGTCGGGACTGGTGGCGGTCAGGCCGTTGTTCGACCCGTTACCAGGGCCCCAGAGTGGATTTTGGCCATATTGGCCGGTAGGCGCACTCCCCGTGTCCGCGATTCCGGGTGTGTAGAGAAAGATGTAGCTGCTGCCCGGCGCCTGTACCGTCCAACCCGTGGCGTCGGTGTTGTAGCCCAACTGGCCTGCGCCGTTCGTTGTTGTCTCAAAGCTGCCGTTGACTACCAGATTATCCGCATGTGCCGAGGTGGCCAACACCAAAAGGCCCGTGGTTGAGAAACCGATCAGAACTGCTTCACGCAGAATCCGTGCCGACGCCCCGCGATTTATTCTTGCAGTGTTCACCTGACGCTCCTTATAGAGTTATATTGCCGAGTCATGCCTTGTGTTCCACGCCCATGAAAAGCTAAGAAACCAAGGGGAAGGAACTCATTGTGGACCAGGCCGATTGACCATTGTAATGCACGTAAAGTGCCAAAGCAAATCACTGTGATTTCGGTCACATACGCAGTTGAAAAATGAGCGTATGCAATTTTTTGCACATTTCTATCCCAGAAAGTTCTCATTCACGCAATGGCCGCCTGACCTTCGCGGGAACCTAACCTTGGCGCGAAGATGTCCGTGCGACCGTATGCATCCGCATTGGACAAAGGATCTCCACGCCAATTCAATTCGAAAAGCCGAAAGATCCGAGTGAGGCAGCGCCTTTTGCAAGGCGCTCCCTCAAGAATCGGTCATCGAACGGCTGTGGTTTAGCTAACCCCTCGTCAATGGCTTCCTCCGCTTCCTTGTCCACAGAGCGCCAATTCCGCACATCAGGCCGGTGAACAGCAGAGGCAAGCTTCCCGGTTCCGGAGTCGCGGTTACCTGGTTGACTGACACACCGTCCAGAAGCGCAAAGGGAGGCGCGCCGCCGCCCTGGCCATTACTGGCGAAGAATGAGAGCAGGTCGCTGGCGTTGTCCGCGGTGAAGTCGAAGGTCTGGTACTGCCAGCCGGAGAAGCCTTCGGCGGGGATTGACATGTCGGGAGTCGACTGGGTCTGGCTCCCGAAGCTGACCTGCCACAAGGAGTCGGTGGATCCGCCAAAGCTGTACTGTTGCGACGCCGCAAACCAGAAGCCGACCGCATACGTGTCGCCGGCCGTCAGACCGTTAATCGTCTGCTGGATCGGCGATTGCTGGAAGTCCGCGTCCGAGGCTGCGAAGTAGCCGCCGTCTGGGCTGGTGGCCGGCAGATCATTGGCCGATCCGTCGTTTGGGCCCCAGAGCGGGTTATCGCCATATACTCCCGATGTCACACCGAGAATGTCCGCGGTTCCCGGAGCGTAGAGGAAGGTATAAGACGTACCGGCATTGCCTGGTACGGTCCAATCCGTGGCAAAGGTGTTGAAGTTGATTTGGCCAGCTCCGCCGTTTTGCTCAAAGCTGCCGTTGAGAACCAGACTATCTGCGGATGCTGAAGTGGCAACAATCAAAAGGGCTGAGGCTGAGACACCGATCGTGACCCCTTTACGCAGGGCCTGGATCAAAGAGGGAAGCTTCTTTCTTGCAATCTTCAAAGGACGCTCCTGAACAGTCAATTTGCCGAGCCGGTTTTTCCCCACGTGTACCTCCGCCTTGCGGAGATAACCAAGAGGAAGAAACTTATGATTGACAAGGCCGAACGATACTCAACAGAAACGTCGAGTACCAAAGAGGAATCTTATGGATTCAATGATTTATTTGGTTTGGATTTGAGTATGTGCGGATTCGCGCACATTCATGACCGACGAGGTTCCATCTTCCCTCATGGCCAAACCTCTGCAACTACCCTTGGGTGGGCTCTACCAGGCAATATTTCCCGTGAAGTAAAGCGATTCAGTGTCAGGAGCAGTCTAGCATCGAGTCGGGCTCCGGAATTGTAACTTCTTTGTCAAAATAGTGAATCGGCTCCTGTGACAAGATAGTTACAATTCGACCGAGTGTTTAACTCGACTTTCGTTGCATTGCGCAAGAAATGCTGCTGAGCCGGTTCGTCTACGCCGTTCGGGATTGGTCAAGACTGCGAAAGAGTTCCACCAGGCTCAAATGGATCGGGGTTCCCGGAATGTCGAGCTCCAGCGTATCCCGCCATCCGTTGACTGTCGATGCCTGGCCGTTGCGGATTCCCGGGTCGATGAGCCAGATATTCTCAATGCCCATTCGCCTGTAGTCCTGCGCTTTCTCCCATGTCCTTGAATATGTATCGTCGGCGGAAAGAATCTCAATCACGCACAATGGCGGCGTCGACAGAACGTCCTCACTCAGGCCGCCCGGACGCACCAGCGTAACATCGGGAATGCGAACGCGGTCCGCCGAAACCTGCATCCTTTGTTCGGTGGTAACGAGGATATTCCAATCCTTTTCGTGCATTCCAAACCAAATCGCCAACAGCGCCTGCACCCGTGCATGTTCCGACTTACACACGTTACGCTCCTGCA
>Ga0302197_10000301_pt1 | contig 49488 bp, 25 predicted proteins | sample II_Bog_N2_1_FD_193526 | JGI IMG/M metagenome (GOLD analysis project Ga0302197, IMG submission 193526) | Peat permafrost microbial communities from Stordalen Mire near Abisko, Sweden - II_Bog_N2_1 | ecosystem: Environmental > Terrestrial > Soil > Wetlands > Peat | place: Sweden: Abisko... | reverse complement strand
TATCAAGTACATCGGTAATATGGTAAGGCACAACTGTGCAATAGTGCCAATCACCACATTGAACATGTTCAGTTTAAAGTTTTTGTTAGATTGAAAGTCAGGATCATCAGCCCTAACTAAGGCTTCAATATGCCCCCATGTGCCCCATGGGCGTACATTGGTATAGAAAGATCGTAAAACGGCTATGTCAGTAGGAGGTGTAGTGTATGTGCCTATAACGGAACCGGCTATCGACATCGCTAATACTAATGGGAACCAATAAAGTATATTGCCAATATCATAATTAACACTAATTAGTGCCAGTGCTATTCCGGTGATAACACCACCTGTCATTCCCCAAAAGAAACCACTGGCATTAAAACGCCACCAATGCCATTTTAAAACATTTGATACTATATAGCCGCTATATAGTCCTGATACTATAATTTCCAGGGCGATGTTTATATTCTTTATAAAACATCCTAAGAAAACGCCAATAGCTACTACCAAAACGCCCACTAAATAATTCATGGTCATTATTTTTTTGGTTGATGCTTTTGGGGCGACGTATTTTACATAAATATCATTTACAATGTAGGCCTGTGCTGCGTTAAGTGTTCCGCTAAATGTACTCATGAAAGCACCGAGCAAACCTGCAAGCAGTAAACCCACTAAGCCAACCGGTAAAAGGTTGTTTATCACCGCAGGTAAAATGCGTTCAAAGTCAATCGCTCCTGTGGCATCTTTTAGGTTCATTTGGTGGTAATACAACAAGCCCAGTAAGGTTAAACTGATGATTAACGCATAGCGGATAGGTAACAAAATGATATTTACAAAGCCACTCATCTTACTGGCTTCTTCGGGTGTACGGGTAGATAATATCTTTTGCATATCATAAGTCGGCGCAGGGCCGGCAAGAGCCGCGAAAAATCCTCTGAATGTCATCATCATAAAAAATATCCCGAAAAGCGAATAGCCGTCCTCCTTTATTTTTTGATTTACTTCAGTTATGATGCCCGTCCAGTTCAGGTTAAGGTGCAAGCCAAAAAATGGACTATACCAGCCGTTAGGCACATTGAGCGAATGCCCTTGCAGCTTCATTACCGCAATAACGGAGATCCAGATGCAGGCTGCTGTCATAACCACATATTTGATCACATCGCCCAAAACAATGCCATGCATCCCACCTAAAATAGAGTAGAACATGGCAAACAGGGTAAAGATTATCCCATAAAATTGCGGTACATATTTAAGCGGTACATTGAATGGCACGTATGCCTTTACAGCATCCCATGGAGCAAAAATTTCGATGAATTTGCCAAGACCAATAAAGCCATAAGCAAGGTATCCAAAACAGCAAAATAGGGCAAATACAATCACAATGATATGCGATGCTCGAACGGCTTGTCCTCTGTCTCCGAATCTGGTTTTTAACCATTCCGCACCTGTTGACGCATTTGACCGACGCAGCCAACGGGATAGATACATCATTAAAAATACCTGGTTAAATACCGGCCAAAGCCAGGGTATCCAAATGCTTTTCATTCCGTAGGCAAAGCAAAGGCTCACCATCCACATGGTGCCGCTAATGTCAAACATGTCTGATGCATCGCTTAAGCCAAGCATATACCATGGCAGCGATTTGCCGCCAAGCATATAACTTTCTTTATTTTTTCGTGCTTTTTTGCGATACCATAAACCAATAAATACGGTTGTAAGTAAATACAACGCAATTATTGATAGATCTATAAAAGATAGATGCATGGGGTGTTTTTATAAAATTAATATATGGCTCGCTACAGCTTTATTAACCTTTTTGAGAGGGGGTAAAACTGGTTTTATTGGCTGTAGCTAAATTAAAATGGTTGCCAACAGTATACTAATACTATTTTAACCATTTAAAATACATAAACTGTTGTTAAAGGTCTTAGTTGGTGTTTTGGGTTATATAAATATCCGGTTACCAGTATATGTTTCCCTGAAATCTTTAGGGATGCAAAACTTCTTACGTTTAAATATCCTGTTGAAGTTCGATATATTGTTAAACCCGCATTTATAAGCAATTTCGGCAACGGTATTAGTGGTGTCGATCAGCATTCTTGAGGCATGCCCAAGCCGAATTTCATTCAAGCTATCGATAAACGTTTTTCCGGTTCTTTTTTTGATAAACCTGCTGAAAGAAGCCTCCGGCATATTGGCTATTTTAGCTACTTCGGCCAGTGTGATTTGCATGTTATAATGGCTGTTCATGTACTCGAAAACTTTCTCAATGCGCCTGCTATTGTAATGGAACTGTTCGTTTGAAAAGCTGGAATCCGACAATGTTTTCATGTTGCGGGATATAGAAAGATCGTGCAATATGGAAAGTAGCTCCAATACCGAATCAAACCCGCTTTTTTTATTTAATGAGTATATGCGGTCTTTTAACGCTGCTATGGTTTCAGGCGAGAATAGTATGCCTCTTTGCGACCGCTCTATCATGTTTTTAACAAAGCTTAACTGGTTGCGTCTCAAAAATTTATCATCAAATAAGTCTTTGTGAAACTGTATGGTTACCTCTGTGATTGATTTGCTTTGGCATTGGTGCGTAAACCATGCATGGTACACGTTTGGGCCAACAAGTACCAGCTCCAGATCGTCAATTACTTCAATGTGGCCCCCAACAATTCGTTTAGCCCCTTTTGCATTGATAATAAGGTTGAGTTCATACTCATCATGGTAGTGCAACGGGAAGTCGAATTTTTGTTTAACCCTTGAAAAAATTGTAAAGCAATCGCCGGGAGTTAACGGCGTTATTTCGCGCATTACGTTACTTGTCATATCAATAAATTTTAGGTATACTTAATTGGTTAAGATATTGATACGAATTTAACATATTATTAATCGGAATGCGATTTGTTTCAAATTATCTACTAAAAAAAATGCCATCACCCATACTAAGGTGATGACATTTGTAAGTAAACATTAACCAATTCTTGTTTCGTTATTACAACAATGTTTATGTTGTATTATTAACGCCTGATGTTAATCAATATCAGTCGTTAATTTATATTGCTATTTTAACAGTACCACGTCATCAAAATAGAATGTTTCGTTCTGGTCATTAGGGCCTTGTATAAAGAACCCAAATGCTTTTGAGCCCTGTAAATTAAGCGTCGATAATGGCAATTGAAAATATGTCCAAACTCCAGCCGGAACAATAATAGGAGTGCTGGTATCTGAGTTTCCAAAACCTCCGCGAGTGTCAGCTGTAAGATATAGGGTGTAATTTTCAAGGCCACCTTTTATCCAGAAAGATAAATAGGTGTAATTCGCGGCTGGTAAGCCTGCGCCACCTGTGCCGAAACCATCTGCAGACCAATTACCCTTATCATATGTTGCGGCGAAAGAGCTGGTGCCCGTTTTGGCTACAGTAGTAGAAATTGCCGTTGGTCCCCAAGAGGAACTGTACCATCCGCTACCATAATTATCAGTAAAAATTTGATATGAATTATCCAGATCATTAAATTTCGCTGTAGAAACCGACGTAGCCCCGGTATTTGTTCCAGATGTGTAAACAAATGTTAGCGGAGTAATGGTAGCTGCAGATGTTGGCATTTTTAAAACCATTGTGCTGTCACTTTGCGACACTATTGTTGCTAATTCGCCGGTAGTTCTTAATTTAACAGATGTTACAGTAATAAAGCCCTGGCCTGTAAGGCTGATTAAGGAATTAGCTGTAAAATCATTGGTTGAATACGTTAGAACTGTTGGTGCCGGTGGCAAAACAGTAAAGGCATAAGTAACAGTGCCGTGCAATGTTGTAACCACTATAGTATTAGGCTGTGGTTGCGTGGTAGGGATAGTGCTTGGTATGTTAAATATAAGTTCACTGTCAGAGCCTAGGGCCCTGTTAAAGTAAACAGTTACGCCATTAATTGCCAGCTTTGTGGCCGAACCTAAATTTTTACCTATAATTTCATAGGTATTGTTTAAGTTACCTGTAGCCGTGGTTGAATCTAAAGGCGAATAACCATTTGGTGGGTTGACCTGAGTTGTTGTACTGGCAGCTCCTGTTGTATCGTATGTAGTATAGGTTTTTGTTACAGAATCTGTAACTGTTTTGCCCAAGGTGCGTACACTTGTAATAACAGGTGCTCCAGTTCCGGGGGTATAACCTTCGCTATTCTGCTTTTTGCAGGAAGCGAAACCTAGTACCATCAAAGTAGATAGTACCCAGGTTAAGTTTTTTGATTGAAATTTATTTCTTTTCATGATAGTTTTCATTATTTGAATGTATACTTAACCGGAGGATTCTTCAAATTAGGGTCCGCTGCAATTTCGTCTGCCGGGATATTAAATAAGAAATCGGCGGGCGTTGGTATAAAGTGTATAGAATTGATAGAAGATTTATCAGGGAAAGCGTTATTGTATGTGCCACGTTCTTGCGCGCTTATAATGCTGATAGCGGTTGTATGTGCTGTGTTCAAATAACCATCTATTCGTCCTAAATCAAACCAATAGTCTTGTTCCAATGCAAACTCCAGGCGCCTTTCATTCAGTAGTTGCTGATAAGTAAATGAAGTAACGGCTGGTACACCCACGCGAGTTCTTACCATGTTAAAATATTGTAACGCTGTTGCATTTGTTGTTGATGCTGTTAAAGGGATACCTGTACCAACAGCAGGGTTTACTTGCTGGCCTAATATAGCTTCAGCTTCAATCAATAATACATCCGCATAACGCATAATATAAGTATTGTCGCCTGCCGCTTGTGCGTTTACCTTGCCGTTATTGTCAGGGTCTGCCGCTGCGCCTACCACATACTTCTTAGGTTCAGCCTGTGTGCCTTGTGAGCTTGCACTTAATGGTAGGGTATAGCCGCCATCTTTAACGTCAATCTCTGAATAATAGCTTCCAGGTAGCATAATTGTAAAGTGTCTGCGTACTGTATCTCCGCCTTCAGCTAAAAAAGCGTTTTGCAAATCAATAGTAGGGCCGAATACGCCGTAACCATCACTGCCACCTGTTATGGTGCTACTGAATGCCCATGATGCTTGTATAGAGTTACCATAGTCATAATTTGACCCACCAACACCTGCATTGTAAACCCATTGCATAGCCAGTATTGACTCTTTGTTATTGTTGTTGATGGTACGGAACAGATCACCAAAATTTGGTAATAATGCAAATTCGCCACTGTTAATTACCTTTTCAGCTTCTTTTTGTGCATCAACATAATCCTGCATATATAAATAAACCTTTGCAAGCATTGCAGACGCTGAACCACTTGAGCCGTGGCCTGTTGAAGCTACCCCAGCCTTGCAATTAGCTTCTGCAAATTGTAAGTCCAATACCATAAGGTGATAAACATCACTTATGTTATTTGTAGGCACTGTTGAAAAATTGTTTATATCCTGAAGCGGATTTTCAACAATTGGCACAGGGCCAAAGGTACGTACCAGGTAAAAATAGGCTACCGCCCTTAATAAATGCGCTTCGCCTAAAGCATTGTTCACCACAGCTGCCGGTACCGATGCAGGTACAGTTGCGGGTAGGTTGTTAAGTATACCGTTACACTGTGCAATTACTGTAAATGGTGAGTCCCACGCTGCCAGTAGTTCCGAATTGTCATTAGCTACAGGAGGGGTGCCAAAAGGGCCAACATCAGACGAGTAGGAGCGGCCGTTGCCACCGGCGAACTCTGTAATAGCCCAGCCAACTTTATTGTTCCATCCAAACCATGGTGTACCGTATAGCCCATTTGTACTGGCCGCTACCTGATCGGCAGTCTGATAATAATTACCTACAGTAACGCTAGATTCAGGCGGGCGGTTGAAAAAATCTTTTTTGCAACCAGTGGCAAGCATTCCTGCCATAACCGCCACGCTTGCAATATATTTAGTGTGTATTTTCATCTTTAATTTCTTTTAAATTTAAAACTGTGCATTTATTCCTAAAGTGAATACGCGTGGATTTGGATACCTGCCTAAGTCAATATTCTGTAAAGTAGGGTTCTGGTTAAATGAACCTATTTCAGGGTCAAGGCCCGGGTATTTGGTAATAACAAATACATTTTGTGCACTTACATATATTTTTAAACTATTCATGGCGATATATTTTGCCCACTGAGCAGGTAAATTATAGCCAAGGCGTACATTTTGTAAGCGAAGAAAAGAAGCACTTTCCAGGAACCTGTCAGACATAACCAAATTCGGGTTTGGCGAGCCAATGTGCGGTGCCGGGGTATTTGAATTTGAATTGCTAGGTGTCCAGTAGTTTGCAGACGAAGCTAGTTGGTTTTGGTATAAACCCGATAACCCTGCTGTTTCATATTCTAATGCATCTAATATTTTACCACCGTATGATCCATAAAAGAATACAGAAAGCTCAAAATCTTTATAGTTGAAAGTGTTTGTTACACCGTAAGTGAAATCTGGGTTAGGGTTACCTAACGGAACCTGATCACTTGCATCAACTTTGCCATCATGATTAGTATCTTCATATTCTAAATCACCAAGCCAAATAGTGCTTGGCTGGTTAGGAGCATTGGTAACTACTTGTACACTACCGGTAACGTTTTGTGGGTGCGTAGCCAGATATTGTAATTGGGCTTGAGTTTTAACAACGCCTAAAACTTTATATCCAAAAAACTCGCCAACCGGGTAACCTACAATTGTTTTGGTAGGTGTTAAGCTGTTAAAGCTTAAGTTTTCTTTTCCGATTATTGGAGGAGCACCGTTTAATGAAGTTACCACATTTGAATAATGAGAGAACGTAAGGGTGGTAGTCCATTTAAAATCCTTATTTACTATATTTTTACTGTTGATAGTAAACTCTATACCTTTATTTTCAATCTGTCCCGCATTTACATACGGCGCTTGTATGCCTGCAGGGTTATCACCATATTCATTAGGTCCGCCAACCAAAAAGTAAGGTAGTGGCTCTTGGAAAAGAAAGTTTTTAGATGTTTTTTGATAGTAATCCACACTTCCGTCAATGCGATTAAATAAAGTGAAATCTATACCGGCATCCTTTTGAATAGCTGTTTCCCATGTTAAGTTGGGATCTTGCACGTTGTGAATAATAAAGCCGGTTCCAAACGCGGTTGGTATGGCTGTAAGCGATGCGCCATAAGAATATGGAGGTACGTTGGAGTTACCCGTTGTTCCATAACCTACTCTTATTTTAATATTATCGGCTATTGATTTTACCGGAGCCATGAATGATTCGTCAGATAACCTCCATGAGATAGCGGCACCCGGGAAATAACCAACTTGGTGGCCTTCTGCAAAGTTAGAAGTACGGTCACTGCGAATATTTGCAGTAATACTATATTTATTATCAAAGGTATAAATAGCACGAGCAAGGTACGATTCCATTACCTCTGTCTGTTTATATTCAGGCACAGACGCCGCAACTGAATTTGCAAGTGCTATACTTTGTATTTGATTACCTGCAACAAATCCTGAACCAGAAAGAGGCAATTGATCGTAGGTAGATTCCCATACTTCGTGGCCTGCAAGCGCGGTTAAATTACTTTTTCCCCAAGTATGGCTATAATTAAAGTATTCTTTCCAGCTCCAGTATGTGCTGTTTGTAGTTAAGCGGCTTAAAGTAGCTGTCGCATTTTTTATATCATATTGCGATGGTGTTCCTGTAGCTGCGTAATCATAAGTTGGGTTAAATGTTTGTGCGTCAGACCAGTTAAAGTCACCATCAACCTCAGATCTTAAGGTTAAATCCTTAAAGAACTTTATCTCAGCATATAAGTTTCCGTTTATTTCATTACGGTTTAAAGTATTGCTTACGTTTAACGCCTGTTGTACAGGGTTAGGGCCGCCTTCTAAAGTGCCAGAAGGGGTTACATAGGGGCCTGAATAAGAGCCATCGGCATTATAAACGGGCTGATCAGGAGGAGATAATAGTGCGTTATAAATAATGCCTGTATTACTTCCAAGTCCAACATTTTCATCACTACGGCTGGCACCAAGAGTAGTTCCTATTTTAAGCCAGTCTTTTGCCTGTGAATTGATGTTTGATCTGATAGAGTAACGGTCAAAATTAAAGCCCAATACTGTACCATCTTGTTTAAAATATCCTGCTGATACATAATAATCAGATTTGTCGCTACCGCCTGATACAGAAATATCATGGTTTTGCTCAAAAGCAGTACGAAATATTGCTTTTTGCCAGTCAGTACCCGGGCCTAAAGCGCTAGGATCGGCAAATTCAGCTCTGGGCTGTGTGCCATAAACAGAGGAAAGGCTGTTCTCTAAAGTAGCATATTGCTGTAAGTTCATCATATCCAAAAACTTACCTTGTTGTTGTAAGCCTACCCATCCATCGTAAGTTACACGTGCATTACCACTTTTTCCGCGCTTGGTGGTAATGATAATTACACCATTTGCGCCACGGCTACCATAAATAGCAGTTGCAGATGCGTCTTTTAATATGTCGATAGATGCAATATCGTTTGGATTAAGCAATCCAAGAGGGCTTACGCTGGTTTCTTCCTGGCCACCGCCCGGGCGTGTTAGTTGCTGGCTGCCAGCTTGTCCCTGTACTTCAACACCGTCAATTACATACAGCGGTTCGCTTTGCCCGAAAGATGTAATACCACGAATGTGTACAGAAGTCGCGCTACCCGGCTGGCCTGAGTTTGCGGTAACAGTTACACCTGCAGCTTTACCTTGCAGCATCTGATCAACACTTGGCTGAGGAAGATCCTGTATATCTTTAGCGGAAATAGATGAGATAGCACCGTTTACATCCCCTCTTTTTTGTGAACCATAACCAATTACAACCACATCGGTTAATTGGTTAGCGACTGATTTAAGAGTAATGTTGATATTTGTCCTGCTGCCAACAGTAACATCCGTAGATTCCATACCCACAAAGCTAAAATGCAATACAGCGTTGCTGCTTTGTGGTATGTTAATGGAGTAATGCCCATTTATATCAGTAACTACAGCAATGCTGCTGCCTTTTAGTGAAACCGTTACACCTGGCAGCGTAACATTTTGGCCGTCACTAACGGTTCCTTTGATGGTGATTATGCTCCCTGTTGTTTGTGAAAATGCCGGGGCATACACAAGCAGAGCCATAAACAGCATCGCCATTTGTAGAATTTTTCTCATAATATGATTAGTTTTATAATTGATTATATCAAAAATACCTTAGGAATGACATGTATTATAATATTTTTTTACCATTCTATAATTAAAAATTATCTGTAAAAAGCTTATACGTGGCGTATGCAGACTAATATGCAAGCCAATGGGTGATATTATTTTAACATTTATTTGTTATAAACAATCAATTAACTGCCCATTTACTTTATTTTTCTCTCAAATTTTGAAATTGGTTTATTCGATTTAGCAAGAATTACTATAAGCAAATGGTTAAATTTATGATGCCATGTGTAAAAAAAATATCGTTTTTTAATAATCACATTTGCGATTGCAAAGGGATGAAAATTATTTTTGGCGCAATCAATTGTTATTGAGGGGATGTTTAACGGGTGAAAAATTTATTATATTAATCAAAGCTTAGTGTTTTGATATGTCAATAAATATTACTGCTATTTTTGAGCCGAAAAGAATTATTTATGCAATTAGGTCCTGTAAAAACTAAAAAGTTTTATAAATTTAATACTTTATAACCTAGAGTTATTTTCGATGTAATATGATGAAGTTGATACGGCTATTGATATTGGTGCAGGTAGTTTTGCTGTTTAATGCTGCTGTACATGCCCAATCAACAACTGATAGCCTGTTTAACAAGCTTAATAGTGTATTGGCTAATAAAGAGGTGCTTGTTAAAAATAAGCAAGAAGCTATTGCTGAAATAAAGCAACGTCTGGTTTTTGCAAAATCCGAAAGCTCCAGATACAATGTCTATAACCAGCTGTTTGAGCAATACAAATCCTTCATACATGATTCTGCTTATGTTTATTGCAAAAAATTAAATACCTGCGCCTATCTGCTTAAAGATGAAAATAAAATAAACTACTCCCGTTTAGATATGGGGTTCATCCTGATATCAGCGGGTATGTTTAAGGAGGGGTTGGATACCCTAAGCAGGGTAAATGTTAAGTACCTAACTAATGAGCAACGATATGATTATCTTTTTTTGCAAGCACGAAGCAATTTTGACCTTGCAGACTTTGATAAAATAAGCGATTACTATAGTGAATATAGCCTTAAAGGTTTAAGTTATTGCGATTCTATCCTAAAACAAAACAAACCCGATTCATACGAATATCTTTCAGCCTTAGGTTTAAAATTACTCAGGAGCCAAAATTATAAAGCAGCTATAGCCTCTTATGACAAATTATTGAATTTTAAACAAAGCTACCAGGATAGCGCTATTAATTACAGCTGTTTAAGTTTTGTTTATTTCGAGATGGGCCAAACTGATAAAGGGCTTCCTTTATTAATCAAATCTGCTATAATTGATAATACACATTCAACTAAAGAGTCTGTTGCATTAACCAATCTTGCTACTCACATATTACAGGAGGGTGATATTGAAACTGCCTTCAGCTACATAAATAATGCTATTAATGATGCCAATTTTTATGGCGCCAGGCACCGTGAAGCACAGATCAGCAATATTATGCCAATTATTGAAAGAGAACAGATAGGAGGGATCGAAAAACAAAAACGCTCATTAATTATTTATGCCTCCATAATTACCGGATTGGTTTTTTTGGTGGTTATTTTTTCGATCATAGTTTTAAAACAACTTAAAAAACTGCGTATTGCTGATCAGATCATCGTAAATAAAAACAATGATTTAAATGTAGCCAACGCATCCCTTTTAAAAGTAAACAGGCATCTTGATAATGCTAATCGTACTTTGTCGCAGTTTAATTTAAAGCTTGATGAGGCCAATATGATTAAGGATGAATACATTGGCTATTTTTTCAACACGCACTCAGATTATATTGAGAAACTTGACAGGCTTAAGCGTTCGATAGAAAAAAACATGCGCGAAAAGCGTTACGAAGAGGTGTTAATGGTACTAAACCGCTTAAACACCAATTTCGAACGCGAAAACCTGTCACATAGTTTTGATAAAGTTTTTTTAAATATCTTTCCAAAATTTGTAGAAGATTTTAATGCTTTATTTGATGCCGATCATCAAATACATTTAACCGACGGTCAATTGCTTAACAGCGAACTTCGCATCTTCGCCTTAATACGATTAGGTATCCATGATAACGAAACGATCGGTAAAATCCTGAATTACTCAGTCAATACCATATACACTTACAAAACGAAAGTTAAAAACAAGTCGTTGATTCCTAACGAAGAATTTGAGGATAAGATAATGCTGATAAAAGCAGTTAAGGAAAATATTGATCAGCTTAACCAGGTAGATTAATATCATATTTTTTAGGTAACGAAAAGCCCCGAAGATAAATTCTTCGAGGCCTATGCTTTGGATTCGCATTATTTCAACAGTTTAATTTTTCAATACGATATATTGGTATGGGGCAAGTGTAATAACGCTGCCTAACTTGCTTTTATCTCCAGTAAAACCATCTTTCCATTTATAAGCCAATAGGTTGGATGGTATAGTATAACTAACAGTTGTATTTCTTAGGTTTGATAACACAAAAACCGTTTTCTCATCCAGCTTTTTTGTAAAGGCGCATACATCGTCGCTACTGTATGAGGTTAATTCGCCTCTCCTTACTGTTTCGCTGCTGTTTCTAAAAGCAATTACTTTCTTGTATTCAGCAGTAACATCAGGGTTTAATCTCCAGTCGATTTTTGATTTGGTAAAAGGGAATACCAAACGATATGGAGTGCCAACTTCCTGTCCATCATATATCATTGGTACACTTTTCATATAAGCAACTACTACGAAAGCTGCCATTGAACCTTTTTTACCTCCAAATAATTGTATTGGTGAACCGTCAGAACTATTTACATCATGATTGGTAATATACCTAACCATCTGCTGTCCGTCGACAGCATTGGCATAATCCCTTGAGTTGACGGTGTCAATTGATTTTACAGATTTTCCTTTTTTATAAATTCTCTTTAGATTTTCGAAAAATCTAAACCCGAAATTATAATCAAAGCCAGCGTTAAAGTTTTCTCCCCGGGTACCTTCAGCTAAAAATAACAACTTGTGTGCGGGGATATTTCTAAGCGTGTCAATTGCTTGTTTCCAAAAATCGGCTGGTGGTCCGTCGGCGTAATCACAACGGAAGCCATCCACATTTGCGGTCAACACCCAATATTTCATATCTTTTATCATGGTTAGGCGCATATCGTTATTCTTAAAATTCAACTGGGCCACGTCGCGCCAGGTTTGAGCGTGTTTGATGTTGCCGGTTGAATCCTGCTCATACCAATCTTTGTTTACTATCCATGGGTTATCCCATGATGTATGGTTGCCTACCCAATCAATTATAATAGCCATTTTTCTTTTATGCACACCGTCCACTAAAGCCCGTAAATCATCAAGTGTTCCAAATTCGGCATTTATTTGGCGGTAATCCTTTACCGCGTAAGGAGAGCCTTGGGCTTTTAGTATACCTACTGGATAGATGGGTAAAATATAAACCACATTAACACCCAATGCTTTTATCGAATCTAAGCGTGCTGTAACACCTTTAAAATTGCCTTCTTTACTGAATGAACGCATATTTACCTGGTACATGGATACATCGCGTTTATCGGGTACATTCTTATATGGTTTTCCATACTGCGGTGGATCCTGATCTTGCGTAGTCTGTGCCGTTGCTTTAGCTGGAATGATCCCGGATAGCATGGCCGAGATGGCTATGTAGCTTATTGTTTTTTTCATTTTATATGTTGACTTATATTTTATTATTCAGATGTCTATTTTTATAGATTGATTATGGTATGAATTTTATGTCCTTGGCAAACTCGGTTTCAAAATCGGCATCATTCATATTTGTTATTAATTTTCCGGCCAGGTAGCAATGGTCAAACGTTACGTTCTCAACAAAATTTGTTGGTATCCCCGCGATTACAAAAGGTTTACCGGCGTTAGCCCAATGGATGTTCTTTAAATAAACGCCGTTAATTTGCCCGGGGCCGGCCGTACCATAACGGCGACCTTCCGTAACAATAAGCTCCATGTTTTTATATTCTATGGCATTTTCAACCCTAATGTCCTCAAAACGGATGTTACGCACTATCGATGGCCCATCACACACAATACTAAATGCGGAGTGTCCGCCGGTGCGCCCTTGCCCTCGTGAAGAAAGGATATCACAATTTTTCACCAGTACATTTTGCGCATAACCACCCTGTAATTCAAAGCCCATAGTAACACCATCGGCATGCGACCAGCCCATTAACACACAATTTTTCACGGTGATTGAGTCTGTATTGATATCTTTTGATGTATCCCTGCCATGATTTAAGATAGATTTTATAGAAATGCAATCATCCCGGGTACGGATAAAACAGTCATCAATTGTAAAGTCTTTACATGATACCGGATCTATACCATCAATTCCCCAAACCGTTTTGTAGCTAAATACCTTAACGTTTTTATAAATGGTATGGTGACAATCAGTAAGTGTGTTGCACCAGCCGGAGGTGCTGCGTATAAATATGCCGCTAACCTCAAGGTTTGTACTGCCTGATATGCGTACGTTGCCATTTAGTATACCGCGGCCAATAATTTTAACATTCTGTAAGTTTTTACCCCTTATATTGGCATTTACCACAGCGCCACCGGCAATATAAATGGTTTGATTGCTTTGCAAGTCTATCTCTTTCTCTGTATGAATAGTGCCCGGTCCATAAAAAAATACGTTCTTATCATCCGGTTTAGGTATATCTTTTTCTAATGGATTGGAGAAAATGGCTAAATGCGGCAATCCATCAATTTCAATATAAAGTTTTTGGGGGCCTGCAATAGTAAAAGTTAAACTGCTGCCATTAACGTGTCCGGTGATGTTTCTGCTTTTGGGCAGAATGGCGTACTTTTTAATTGCGGACGATGCGGTTACTGTAATAAATTGCTTACCTGATGCCGAATAATTAGCCACATTCAAGTTTTCCATGCCACCATTGCCAACGCTTTCCGTCCAAATGGGCTTATTATTTACTTTTACAGTAAAATCGGGACTAGTTGTAAGTCCTGAGGGTGGGGGATAAGTTACAACTTGCGCATTGCTTACAATGTGCATAAATAATAAGCTTATAAAAATAGATAGGCATAAAATGGTTCTTCTCATAATAGTAATCTGTTTCGGCTATACTGGTTACTTAACTATGTTACAGGTATAGTATTCATATTTAATAGTCCAGCTAAATTGCTGGCCGGGGGCGACTTTTATTTTGATATAAGGCTCCGGGCATATCGTTTTATCTGCAGACCAATACACCATTTTTTCGATAGGCTTGTCTGCAGTTATTTTAACCGCTGCACCCGTATTGTGATTTTCAATTTTCAGATCGTAGCTGTCACACCCTTTGCCATTTGTTAGATCAATAAATGATACAAACTTGTTGTCCAGCTTTTTTAAATATATCAATTGATTGCCTTGCAGGTTTACATAGTCCGGTTTTCTGTTTACTATCCCACTTAGATCAAACGGAAACGTAATATCAAATCCTGCACCTGTTGGTTGATTATCCATAACTAAGAAATTATGATCGAATACCGATGTTTCAATAGCTTTACTACCGGTATTCTTTAAAGTATGGATTAACTCTAATATTGGTTTATTCTTAACCAGCCTTACAATTTTTTTATAGCTATATGAATATGAAGAGTCCTTTAAAGTATGGGTGAAAATTACCTGATCCTTTTTAACCCGCACGTCCCATTTACCTGGATTGATAATCTTATACAACCTACTGAACTTATATACCGAATCATCTGGCTTGGTTAACACACCTACGCCAATCTTTATAAAGCTACCACCTTTCTTTGCCTTATCATAACCTAAAGGGGCAAATGACTCCACAGGGCCCATAATAGCATCATCCTTTAGTGGGTTATAATTTCTAAACCACTGTCCATAATAGCTGTGGCCATTATAGGTAAGATTGGGAATGATCCCGGCCCAATCAAATCTAACAGCGCGGTAATAACCAGTAGTGAAATTTGGTAAATATAAACGAGCTGAAATTAAGCCATTATTTATTTCAACCTCATTAGGCTCAATAAATGATGAAATACAAAAAAAAATGCCAATTAGCAGGCATGTAATTATATAAACCTTATGCTTAATGAATAGCTGCATCTATTATGTGCGATAAATAATTAGTATGGTAAATTGATATTGTTTTATGATCAACATCAACAAAAAACTTAATTGGCTTATTTGTTAGTTGCCATTTTAGAAGCAACTCTATACAAATGAACTATTCATCGGCGCAAAAATCAATACAACAAAAGGCTTATATAGAATTTAATATGTAGCTGTGCGTATAAGTATTTGATTTATAGGTTATTGTGTGTGTTTAAGTTGTTATTAAATATTGATTTTTGTTTAATGAAGAACTGTTTAAAATACAATTATCCAGTTTAAATAGGACAAAGCCCAATTTAAAAAAGACAGCTCTATTGGGATAAGCCAATAATTTCCCATTTAAATCAGTTTTTGATTCATATCGTCGTTAATAATAATCTATATATTCTTTTTGTGTTTAAGTAAATAAATATCTGATTATCAATTTGTTATTTGTGCGTGCTCTTTGTTTTTTTTAATATCGGATGTTTGATTAGTTGTATTTCCCTCCAATCCTAATTTACTTTGATGATCCTATTCGCTATAGCAGAGGATAATTTTTAACCAATTTTTAAACTCAAAATCAATGAAGCAAGTTTACTTATTTAAGTATGGTCTTACCTTACTATTACTAATTTGTGCAATAAGTGTGTTTGCACAAAACAAGCCTTTTACAGGTAAAGTAGTTGATGAAACCAATCAACCCCTACCGGGTGCAACTGTCCGTATCAAAGGGTCGGATCAAACTACCAGCACTGATGCTCGGGGTGTATTCTCATTTCCTAATAATGGTCAATCAGCAATTGCTATAACAATTAGTTTTGTTGGTTATGACGTTATGGAGAAAACAATCACAGCAAATGATGCAAGTGTTAGTATCCAATTAGTGCCAAATCAAAAAGCTTTAAATGAAGTAGTAGTAGTAGGTTATGGAACGGTTAGAAAAACTGACCTTACAGGTTCGGTAACTAACCTTTCAACCAAAGATTTAAATCCCGGCCCCGTAACAAATCCCCTGGAACAATTACAAGGAAAAGCAGCTGGTGTAAACATTACACAAACTGGTAATGAACCAGGTGTACCGCCAACTGTGCGTATCCGCGGTATAACTACGTTAAGTTCAGTTGCTGGCGGGAACGATCCCTTAGTGGTTGTTGATGGTATACAAGGTGATATGACCTTATTAAACCAGGTACCTCCAAGTGAAATTGAGCACGTCGATATATTGAAAGATGCATCTGCAACTGCTATATATGGTTCACGCGGTGCGCCCGGCGTAATAATTGTTACTACAAAAAGAAATGCTGCAGGCAAATCATCAGTCGAGTATACTGAAAATACATCTGTTGATGTGATCTCAAAAAAACTGGATATGCTTAACGCTTCGCAATGGAGCGCAGAAGCTAGTGCTTTAGGTGTAGATGCGTCTGCAAACCACGGTTCAAATACTGATTGGTTTGATTTGCTTACTCAAACAGGTGTTACGCAAAACCATACGCTTGCCTTTGGCGCCGCTTCTAATGGATTTAATTATAGGGCATCTTTAAGTGCTATTGATCAAACAGGTATAGTTGTTAGGTCGAATTATAAAAAATACATTGGTAGTATAGTAGCAACGCAAAAAGCTTTGGATAATAAACTTACGCTTACCATGAACCTGAACGATGGTATAATCCAAACTAACTATAGCCCTACCGGTATCGGTAATGCTGCGTTTACTTCAAATACCATTACACAAGCTTATCTGGCTCGTCCAACCGATCCGGTGTACAGCAGTCCCGGTGTTTATTATACCGATGCAAATGTGTTTCAATACACAAACCCCTATGCAGTGGCGGAAACGGTAAGTAACCTTGATAATATTAATAACATGTTTGGCAGCTTAAAAGCCGACTTAGATATTTATAAAGGTTTAACCGCGGGTTGGTTTGGTAGCTGGAGAAAAGTTGATGAAAATTCAGGATATTATTTACCTGCTGCATCACAAAATACTGCAGCTGTTGAATACAATGGCATCGGAAACATCAATAATAATCATACCGATCAAAAGTTGATGGATATTGATTTGGCTTATAAACATGATTTTGGTAAAAGCCATTTTGATGCTTTAGTTTTATATGAGTGGCAGCAACAAACTTATAATGGAAACTTTACTCAAATGAGGGATTTTCCAACTGATGCTACAACCTACAATGCCTTGCAGCTAGGCAATATTGCCGATTTTCAAAATGGTGATATTTCTTCTTACAAAAATCAAAGAACGTTGGTCTCATTTCTAGGAAGAGTAAATTATTCATACGACAATAAATATTTGTTAACAGCTAGTATAAGGAGAGACGGATCAACCGTATTTGGTGTTAATGATAAATTTGGTTACTTCCCATCAGGATCAGTAGCATGGCGTATTGATCAGGAGGATTTTATTAAAGATCAAAATGTTGTTAGTACACTAAAATTACGTGGTGGTTATGGTGAAACCGGCAACCAGCAGGATTTAGCGCCCAACAATTCAATTGGCTTAGTAGGTCTTAACCCAACAAGCCCAACTGTGTTCTTTGGTGGTCAAACAATTCCTAATTACTCTGCTACCCAAAACTATAACCCGAATTTAAGATGGGAAACACGTCAGGAAACAAACTTAGGTTTAGACTTTGGCTTATTCCATGATAAGCTAACCGGTACATTTGATGCCTATACATCTAAAACTATAAATATGTTGTTTAATTATACCGTTCCGGTTGAAGGCGACTTTTTAGTAAATAGTGATTATGGAAATGCAGGTACTTTACAGAATCAAGGTCTTGAGCTATCGTTAAACTATGTAATAATAAAAACCGATAAAATAACATTTACGTTAGCCGGCAACGGATCGTTAATGCAAAATAAAGTTTTAAAGCTGAGTGGTATAATTGATGGTAACCCAGTTTTTACAAACTACCAATCATATGGTGGTGGAGGTACTGGTTACTTAATTGTTGGAAAACCTATAGGTACTTACCTTATTTACAAACATACCGGTGTTGATGCCAACGGTGCTGAAACAGTAGCGGGTGTAAATTCAACCACTCCGTTAGATCCGGGTGTACAAAGTTCACAACGTTATGATGCCGGCCAGGAATTGCCTAAATACAATTATGCATTTACCCCAAGCTTTAGCTATAAAAACTTTGATGTAGCAATGGTTTGGCGTGGTGCTGGAGGTAATAAAGTTTATGATGGCTTACGTGAAGATCTGAGCTTATTAGAAAATACAGGAAAGCAAAATGTATTAGCAAGTGCCGTTCCGTTAGGGATACATTCTACTTCAGTTCAATCAGACGAGTGGTTAGAAAGTGGTAATTACCTAAAGTTCCAAAACTTAACATTTGGTTACAGGTTCAATATTCCTGCTAATAAGTATGTAAGCTCAATACGTGTAAATTTAACAGGCCAAAACCTGCTAACTATAACCAAATATAAAGGTGAAGACCCTGAGTTAGATGCGAGTGGAGATAGTGGTTCAGGTAGTGATTATGGCATTTATCCACCTACCAGGACCTTTTCGGCAGGTTTGAATGTAATATTAAAATAATTCGATCATGAAAAAATTATTATTTGGTATTTTTATTGTTGGCATTGCTGCTCAAAGCTGTACCAAAGTCAACGAAAACGTGTATGATAAACTGGCGGCCAACCAGTTTTATGCAACACCTGCAGGAGCTAATGATGCACTTGCAACCGTGTATGGGAAAATTTCGGGTACATGGGGCAGCAATTACGCAGGGCGTGATAATTGCTGGTATGACCTTAACGAGTTTTCGTCTGATGAACAGGTGATTCCTCACCGTAATACAGGTGACTGGCAACTTGATTTTGCACAGCTTTATACCCGTACTGAACTGCCGAGTTTGGGTATTATTGATAATACCTGGAATTGGGCATATGGTTCTATTTATGCTGCAAATCAAGCTATTCAGGAACTCACAGCTGCTAAAGCAGACCCGTCAAAAATTGCTGAGGCAAAAGTGGCGCGTGCCTGGTTCTACTATTTGTTGATTGATGATTTTGGTGATGTACCGTTTTACACAGACAATAACACACCGATATCAAAGATACCGCAAACCAAAAGAGCCACTATTTACAATTTTATAGTATCTGAACTCACTGCAAATGTTGATTTATTATCAACAACCAGGGGCGGAACTTATTATGGCAGGTTTAACAAGTGGGCGGGCTATATGATTTTGGCTAAAGTTTATTTGAATGCCGGCGTTTATACAGGTACACCACAATGGGCCAATGCGCTTGCGGCATGTAACGTAGTGGCATCAGGTGGTTTTACGCTGCATCCGGCAGCTTCAAGCACTACATCTGCATTAGGTAACAGCTATTACGATCTGTTTGGCGATGTATGCCCTAATGATGAAACTATATTTGCTATCTACTTAACAGAAAATGTTATTAGTGGTAATATATACATGATCAGAAGTTTAAATACACCGACAGGTGTAGCATTAATGGGTTTTGCTGGCTGGAACGGCACTGTTATCCCTTCGGAGTTTTACGATAAATTTGATCCTAGTGATATAAGGAGGAAACAATTTCTGGTGGGCGCTCAGCCAGACGGCACTATTTACACTACAGATGTATCATCACTTATCTCTCCTGGAGCAGCTCCAAACGAAGGTATCAGAGATGTTAAATTCTATACCGCAGGTATTCATGATGCCAGCGGTGCATCTAACGATTTTCCGGTTTACCGTTATGCTGATGTATTGTTAATGCAGGCAGAGTGTGAGGTTCAATTAGGTAACACCGCTGCCGCAGCACCTTTCTTAAACCAGGTTAGGGAGCGTGCCGGCTTATCTGATATAGCCGCGCCAACGCTTCAGAATATTTATGATGAAAGAGGATTTGAATTAAATATGGAAGGCCATCGCAGGCAGGATATGATCAGATTTGGTACTTATCTTACGCCTCATGGTTTTGTATCTGCCGGTTCGGCATATATGGAATTATTCCCTATACCATCTGCCGAGATTACTACAAATCCATTATTGAAACAGAATCCAGGTTATCCAACAAATTAATCATTATGAAAAAATTAATCAATTTTACATTAATAGCAATAGCCATTTTGGCTGTTGCTTGTCATAAGGATGCGGCATTAACCACCTTGGCACCTATTTCTTTCAGATCGCCGCTAACTGCAACCACGGCTAATGTTGATATTTCGCCTGCTGACACTGCTTCAACAGTTATAACATTTAATTGGCCGGCAGTGGTTTATCCTTACAAGGCACACGTTACTTACACTTTGCAAGTAGATTTACCAACTGATACCGTTGGTGCTACTCCATGGTCAAATGCTGTAAGTGTTACAGTAGGAAGTGACGTGTTAACTAAAGCTTACAAAGGAAGCGATTTTAATGCCCTAGCTATTTCTGCCGGTATTGCACCTAATGATACTGGTAAACTAGTTTTCAGAGTGCAGGCTTATCAGGATCGCAACGCTTACTCCAAAGTGGTTACAGTTAATGTGGTTACTTATAAGAAAATTATAGTTGCGCCGCCATTCTCCGAAGGTTGGCCGGTTTTATATCTTCCTGGTTTTTATCAGGGATGGTCACCGCCAACTGCAGGTACTGTAGCTGCTGAAGTAACAGGTATTTACGAAGGTTATATCTATATGCCAACAAGTACCGATCCTTCTGCATACCATTTTAAGTTTACCAGCGCACCTGATTGGAATCATATCAATTATGGTGACTCAGGCACAGCAGGTTTACTTACAACTGATGGCACAGCAGGAGATTTAGTATTACCTGCAGCGGGCTTCTATGAGTTAACTGCAAACACTACTACATTGGCGTGGACTGCTACACCATGTACCTGGGCTATTATAGGTGATGCTACACCGGGTGGATGGAGTACCGATACTCAAATGACCTATGATCCGACTAAAAATGTTTGGACTGTAACTGCAGCAATGGTTTCAACCGGGTCTTATAAATTCAGGGCCAATAAGGCCTGGAATATTGATTTTGGAATTGATGCTAATGGTCATTTGCAATATGCAGATAACCCTGTGTATCCATACAACGGGTCTTTGAATAATTTAACAGTACCAACAAATGGTACCTATAAAATTACCTTAGATCTTAGTAACCCTAACTATTATAATTACACAGCTGTAAAACAATAATTTCTTAATAAGGCAGTGCTTTAGCACTGCCTTATTTTAATTTGCCCATATATATGATTTTAATACTGCATCTATCATGATTGCAACTAAGTTATATCAGCCGCTCAATGTGGCTTTTTGCAGTCAAATCATTTTTAAATACAAAAAATATTACAGCGCCGTGCATGGCCTAACGCAGTTTAAATTCATCGCTAAAACAATTCATGAAATTTATTAAGATCACATTTATGCTTGCGTGTCTTTTGAATATGCCGCGCCTAATGGCGCAGTCTCCTGTTTCAACCCCTGGTAATCTGGAAACGGTTACAATTGGCCAGCAGGAGATAAATTTCAAAAGCACCAATGCTTACGGAAGGATTACAGTTTACTCCCCTTCAATTATTCGCGTACGATTGGATAAAAATCCAATAGAAGGAAATTTTTCCTATGCTGTTGTTGGCGAACCACAACAAACAAAAACTACTATTACGCAAACTAACGAGACCATTACACTGGTAACTGACTCAATTAAGGCAATCATCCAAAAACAACCATTTTCAATTGCTTTTTATACAATAGATGGAACCCTTATTAATGAAGATGAGCACGGTTTAACCACCTCATGGGTGGGTACATCAGTAACAACATATAAAACACTACAGGACGATGAGCATTTTATAGGCCTCGGCGAAAAAACAGGGAATCTTGACAGACGAGGTAGTGGTTATACCAATTGGAACTCGGATGTTTATGGCTATAGTATTAATCAGGATCCGCTTTATTCAACAATACCATTTTATATTGGTATACATCACAATATAAATTATGGAATATTCTTAGATAATACTTATCAAACCGATTTCAATTTCGGGGCAAGCAATAATCGCTTTTCTTCGTTTGGTGCGAGGGGTGGGGAGATGAATTATTATTTCATATATCACAAACACCTTGCAGATATTATTACATCATATACCTACTTAACTGGCCGTATGCCAATGCCACCGCTATGGTCGTTAGGTTATCAGCAAAATCGCTACAGCTATTATCCACAAGCCGAGGTTTTGCGTATTGCACGTACCCTGCGCGAAAAGCGTATACCTGCCGATGGCATCACGCTTGATATTCATTATATGGATCAATACCAATTGTTCACCTGGAATCATAGCCGTTTTCCCAATCCTGTGTTAATGAATGATACATTGAAGAAATTGGGCTTTAGAACAACTGTAATAGTTGATCCCGGAATTAAGGTACAAAAGGGAGCGGCTGCTTATGAAAGTGGTTTAAAAGACGATGTATACATAAAGTATTCTGATGGAGAACCGTATACTGGTCAGGTTTGGCCGGGCTGGTGCAATTTTACCGATTTTACTAGTCAAAAAGGCCGTGATTGGTGGCACAAACAGGTTAAGTTTTTTGCCGAATCGGGTGTTAGTGGTATTTGGAACGATATGAATGAAATATCAACCTGGGGCCAAAAAATGCCGGACAATGTGATTTTTAATTACGATGGTAAAATAACCACTCATTTAGAGGCACATAATGTGTACGGCATGCAAATGGCCCGATCAAGCTATGAAGGCGCTGTTGAACAATTTAAAGAGCGCCCGTTTATACTTTCACGGTCGGGTTATGCTGGCTTACAACGGTACACAGCTATCTGGACTGGAGACAACCGCGCCGAAGATGATCACATGCTACAAGGTGTACGTTTGTTAAATAGCCTTGGCTTAAGTGGTGTATCATTCACCGCTATGGATATTGGAGGTTTTACCGGTAATCCATCAATCCCTTTGTATACCCGTTGGATACAATTAGGCGCTTTTATTCCGTATTTCAGAAATCATACTAGCCTGAATTCAAAGGCTTCGGAACCATGGACATACGGAGAAGATGTGCTTGACATAGCCCGTAATTACATTAGCCTGCGCTACCAATTAATGCCATATTTGTATTCAATGTTTTATGAGTCTACTCAAAATGGCTTGCCGGTAATGCGTTCATTGGCTATTAACTATACATTTGATCCTAAAGTACTATATCCTGATTATCAAAATCAATACGAGTTTGGCGATGCCTTTATGGTAGCACCATTTGAAAGTGGTAAAGATTACGGTAAGATATATTTTCCTGAAGGCACATGGTATGATTTGTATACTGATTCAGTTCAAAGCGGTATGCAAAATAAAGTAATACAACTTAATATCAATAAATTACCGGTTTACGTTAAGGGTAGTAGTATTATCCCAATGCAGTCACTGGTTCAGTCAACAGCAATATTGCCAACTGATACGCTTTCAATCCATATTTATAACGGAAATAAAACAAATATTTTTGTATATTATGAGGATGATGGTATAAGTTTTCAATACAAAAATGGATCATATTATAAACGTTTAATTACATTTAATCCTACATTACGAAATATCACTTTAAGCGAAGCAGAGGGTAGTTATATCTCTCACTTTAAATACATTAAATTAATATTACATGGATTTAACCAGGCCTATAATATTACTAATGGCAAAAACCAGTTAGCGCTCGAAGACGGAAATTACGCGTTTTTAAACGCAGCTGCTAATACCGATCCACAAGGTAGTGCGTCAACTGCCGAATCTTGTGCGGTAAAATGCGTAACAATAAAAAACAGTCAAAATAAAATAAATCTTAAATATTAATCCAGGAGGAATTGTGAATATGAATATCAAAGCATCAAAATTTAAAAAATATAGTCCGTTATTGTTGTTAGCAATAACTGTGGTATTTTCAGGTTGTAGCAAATCAAAACCCTTTGTACCAACACCAACACCTCCTGCCACTAACACAGGCGACCCCGCACAATATGGCACACCTTATGCGACTGTGCCAGCTACTAAAGATATAGTAATGTACGAGGTTAACATAAAAACCTTTCCAAACGCTAATTTTGCCGGTGTTGAATCCCGACTCGACTCAATAAAAGCTTTAGGTGTTAACGTGATATGGCTAATGCCTATTTACCCAATTGGTATGGGTAATAAAGAAGTCGGTTCTCCGTATTCTGTTCAGAATTACGAAGGTGTAAATTCTGCTTTTGGTACATTGGATGACCTGCGCAATTTGGTAACCCAGGCGCACACGTTAGGTATGGCTGTTATTTTAGATTGGGAAGCTAACGGTACATCATGGGATAATGCATGGATAACCAGTAACCCATCATGGTATATACAGAGCGGTGGCACTATTCAGCAGCTTGCAACATATACCGATGTGGCAGCCTTAAACTTCAGTAATCCAACTATGCGCCTAGCCCTAATTAAAGCAATGAAATATTGGGTGTTTACAGCGAATGTTGATGGTTACCGCTGTGATTTTGCTGATAACCCACCAAGTGACTTTTGGACACAGGCTTTAGATACTTTAAATACGATAACAACCCACAAATTAATTTACCTGGCAGAAGGCACAGCCAGCGCCGAAATATCATCAGGTTTTCAGTTGGATTATGCATTTAATTACTATGGGTCAATCAAGTCATTATTCGCAGGGACATCAACGCCTGGTTCGTTATTTGCCACTAATTCTACCGAAATTGGTTCAATTCCCGCATCAGGTACCAAATTAAGGTATATAACTAATCACGATGATGCTTCTTCTGACGGTAGCACAATCACTGAATATGGCGGTAAACAAGGTGCATTAGCCGCGTTTGCAATAGTATCATATATGGGTGGTGTGCCATTAATATACAGCAGCCAGGAAGTTGGCTATCCAAACCCGATAAACTTTTTTAACAATGTAGCTGTTGATTATACAGCAAACCCGGATATGGTAGCTGCATACAAGCAAATATTAGGTTTTAGGGCTGCACACGAAGCAATAAAAACAGGCATATTAACTCAGTATAATGATGCGAATATTGTTGCGTTTGAAAAAACGTCAGGTATTGATGATGTATTGGTATTGGTAAATACAAAAAATGCTGCTGAAACTTTTTCAGTACCGGCAGCATTGCAAGGTACAACCTGGGTTAATGGTTATACAGGCGCGAATGTTACATTTTCAACCCAATACACAATACAACCTTATAGCTACCTGGCATTTAAAAGATAGATGGTCGGCTAATATCCACTCCACGGGTTATTATTTAATAAGGGTCCTTTCTTGGTTAAGGGACCCTTTTTTTGTGCCTTATTCTGGGGTATCTTATTTAATATACATGATATATTATTCGCGCTTTTATGCTAAACCGTTAAGCATATTTAATGAAATATGCATTTTAAAGCAGAATTTCAGCATTAAATTAGCTTATTTCTCTTCCATTAATACAGGTAAACCTGTTTAAATGCCGTTTAAAGGCACATTGTGAAAAAAAAAGTGAGCTGGAACAAAGCGTATCGTTTTTTTTGATTTAAATCTTTTAATCAAGCTTTTTGACTGATTATCAAGCATAAATTGATTTATATCATTGTGATTGAAGCGTTTCAAAATTTTCATAAAGTACTAAAAATCAACTATTTATGAAAAATAAATTTCTTTTTTTATTTCAAACTTTCATAAGTTTGGTGCAACCAATACAGGATAACCTAAGAAATAAACCTGTGCATTTTTTTATTAATTAACTAAGTATGAACAACCAATTGTACTATTTAACTAGTTACGGCTAGTCGCTGGTGTATGTTCTTTTATTCAAATTAAAAGAATCAACCCAAACACAATCATAAACCAATTATTAATTTATTATTCATGAGAAAAACAATTACAATTTTATTCATTTTCCTGTTATCGGGTATATCAGTTGCCCTAGCTCAAAACATCACTGTGAAAGGAACAGTTGTTGATAAAACAGGAACTGCGTTGCCAGGTGTTACTGTAACATTAAAGGCAACTACTATTGGTACCCAGACTGACGCGAACGGCCACTTCAGCATCAATGTGCCAGTAAACGGAACATTAAGATTTACATTTGTTGGTTACAATGCACAAGAAGTAGCTGTAAACAACCAAATGGTAATTAACGTTACTTTACAAGAAAATACAACCGATTTAAATGAGGTTGTGGTTATTGGTTACGGTACACAAAAGAAAGCGACTGCTGCAGGTGCAATTGCAACTGTAGGAGCAAACGACTTAAAAGATCAGCAAGTTTTACGTGTTGATGACGCTTTGGAAGGTCGTGCGGCTGGTGTTACTGTAACATCTACATCAGGTGCACCTGGTGCTGCTCCAAACGTAATTATAAGGGGGCAAAACTCCTTAGGAAACAGTTCTCCATTATATGTTGTTGATGGTCAAATATGGGATGATGGTGGTTATGATTCAATAAATCCTAATGATATTGAGTCACTTAGTGTGCTTAAAGATGCCTCAGCAGCAATCTATGGTTCACGTGCATCTAATGGTGTTGTTTTAATTACAACTAAAAAGGGTGCTATTGGAACACCGAAAATTACTTACAATTTTTACTATGGTAACCAATCAGTAACAAAGAAAGTAGGTTTAGCTGATGCAACTCAATATGCTGAATTAAGAAACGAATCGGTAACTAATGACGGTGGTACAGCGCCTTTTGCTAATCCATCTCAATATGGTACAGGTACTAATTGGCAAGATGTAATATTTGGTAATGCGCCAATTATGTCGAATAACCTTGCAATAAGCGGTGGTTCAGATAAATCTAATTATTTTACATCAGTAGGTTATTTACATCAGGAAGGTGTAGTTACTCCAGATTATTCTGATTATAAAAGAATGAACTTTAGGGTAAATACAAGTTCAAAACCTAAAAGCTGGTTAACCTATGGCGAAAACTTTAACTACGCTTATATTAGAAGTACTACTAACTTTAATACAAACAGTGTTTTTGGTGGTCCGTTAAGTGATGCACTTAACCTTGACCCGCTTACACCGGTTGTTGTTACCAATATAAGTGCACAGCCCAATGCCTCCACCTACACTAATCCGAATTATGCGCCCTACTTGTTCAGAAATGCACAAGGACAGCCTTACGGCATATCTGCTTATGTAGCTAACGAAATTGTTAACCCAATTGCGGATGAACAAAAGCAAATTGGTAATTATAACTGGGCACACAATTTACAAGGTGACGCATACTTACAAATTGAACCGATAAAAGGCCTGACTATTAAAACAGATATTGCTGCTAAGCAATCGTTTTATGGTAGCGAGTCATTTACTCCACTTTTTTACGAGAACGCTAACAACTCCAATCTTCCTCCGGCCACTAATAGCCAATATCGCATAATGCAACAAAATCTGGAGTGGAATTGGGACAATACAGCAACATATGATCGTACAATAGGCAAACATCACTTTACTGTTTTGGTAGGACAAAGTTCTGAAGAAGAAAGTGGATATGACGTTGGCGATACCAATTATGGTGAGCCTATTACAACTGAGCAACAAGCGTCGTTTAACTTTGCTTTACCTCAAACAGATCGTTTTGGATTCGGTGGCGATCAACAGCCTGAAACACTTTCATCATTATTTGCCCGTGCGCATTATGATTACGATGAAAAATATATAATAGAAGGCATTGTCCGTCGAGATGGGTCATCAAAATTTGGTAGCGACAATGTTTATGGTACGTTCCCATCTATATTAGCTGGTTGGGTTGTTACTAAAGAGGACTGGTTCCCTAAAAATACATTTGTTGATTACTTGAAAATACGTGGTTCATACGGTGTTTTGGGTAATGAGCTAGCTTTATCACCATTTCAATATACTCCAATTGTAGGTTCTATTGGTAGTTATGTATACGGACAAGAAGGTGGCCAAACATTGGTAACCGGTTATGGTCCAAACTCACTTCCAAACCCAGCATTAAAATGGGAAAGAGATAAAGCTACTGATATAGCTTTGGATGCGACTTTATTCCATGACTTAACTGCAACTATTGATTTTTACAATAAAGCATCAGATCAGTTATTGTTATCTGTACCCCCTCCTGCTTATGCGGGTGTTTCTGGTTCAGCTTACGAAAATGCTGGTGGTATAACTAACAAAGGTGTTGAAGTACAATTAGGATACATCAAGAAATTTGGTGATTTTAATGTTCATTTAAACGGTAACATTGCATACAATAAAAATACCGTTACCAATTTAAATGTACTTCCATACATAGCAGCTGGTGCATGGCAAGGTTCAAATACACCGCAAATTCAGCGTTCACAAGTTGGCCAGGCATATGATTCATTCTTTGGATATAAGGAGATTGGTATATTCCAAACACAAGCTCAGGTTAATGCATATAAAGACAAGAATGGTAACTTATTCCAACCTAATGCTAAGCCTGGCGATTATATCTTTCAAAGCGTTACAGATGTTGGTCCTATAGGTCCAAGCGACCGTCAATTCCTTGGTAGCCCACTGCCACCATGGACTTATGGTTTCAACTTCGCGGCTAGTTACAAACAATTTGATATAAGTGTATTTGGCCAGGGTGTTTGGGGTAATAAATTGCTTCAGGAATATCGTCGACTGGATCTTTCTACTGCAAACTATCCAATTTCAGCTCTAAACGCTTGGACACCAACAAATACTAATACCAACGTTGCAAGATTGTCAGATAATGACCCTAATGGCAACTACAAAAACCTATCAAGTGCATTATTGCAAAGTGGAGCTTATATGCGTATTAAAACAATACAAGTAGGTTATACACTTCCAAAAAACCTGATGACTAAATTAGATATGAGCAGAGTACACGTGTACGTGAGCGGTGATAACTTATTCACTATTACAAAATACAACGGATTTGATCCTGAAGTATGGGGTGGTAGCAACCAAACAGGTGGTGTTGACCAAGGCGTGTACCCAACAGCCCGTACTATAAGGGTTGGTGTTGATGTTACTTTGTAATTATTAATAATTAAAAAATATTCTAATATCATGAAAAGAAGATATATTAAATACACGGCGGTTAGCTTGCTGGGCATGAGTAGTGTATTCGTATCCTGCAAAAAATCATTTCTGCAACTTAATCCTAAGGGGGAGTTTTCAGAATCAAGTTATTATTCAACACCCGACCAAGCTTTTGCAGGTCTTGTAGCAGCTTATGATCCGTTACTTACCGAAACAGGTGGTAACGACCAAACTTATACTGATGTACGTGGACCATTGAACGCGGCATCTGATGATTGTTACGCTGGTGGTGGTGGTTCAAGCGATACACCTGATTGGCAATTATGGAATGATTACCAATTAACTTCAAGTGCAGGCCCTCAAAATGGTTACTGGCCAATTAACTTTTTAGGTGTAAGTCGTGCCAATACAATTTTATCTAAAATTGCTGGTGTACCCGGATTAAGTTCTGCTTTAGCAAGCAGATATACTGCTGAAGCACAATTTCTGCGTGCCCACTATTATTTTGATCTGGAAAGATTATTTAAAAATGTACCATTAATTACAGCGCCGCTGGCACCTGCCGATATTTATAACCAGGTACAGGCTAAACCGGCTGATGTGTACTCCCAAATCGAAAACGATTTAAAAGCAGCTATTCCAAATTTACCGCAAACTGTAATAACGTCAGAAAGTGGCCGTGTTACACAAGGTGCTGCAATTGCGCTATTGGGTAAAGTTTATTTGTATGAGCAAAAATATACTTTAGCTGCCCAGGAGTTTGCAATTATAAATGGTACACCAGGCGGTACAACACCTGGTTTCGGCTATGCTCTGCAAGCTAGCTTTCCGGCTATATTTAGCCCTGACAATAAATTTAACAGCGAATCAATCTTCGAAATTAACTTCACCCCAAGCCAGGCTTATACCTGGAATAACTGGGATTCATTTAAAGGAAGTGTTTATTCTGAAATGATTGGCCCACGTAACTTTGGCGATGCTATATATGCTGGTGGTTGGGGATTCAATCCAATTACTCAACAACTGCATGATGCATTTACTACTCCTTATTATGGTGGTGGAGTAAAAGACCCAAGGTACGGCTATACTATATTAAATATGGATAGCCTTGCAGCACTTGAGCACACAACCTACCAGGGAAGCTACGAAAACACTGGTTTCTTTATGCTAAAATATGCACCATTAACTAAATATCTGTCAACCCAGGGAACTAACATTCTGAATTTCCCTAATGACTATATTGAAATTCGTTTGGCTGACACTTACCTGATGGAAGCAGAAGCATTGGTACAAGGTGGTGGTGATGCATCACGTGCTGCAGCATTAATTAATGCGGTACGTGCTAGGGTTGGTTTAGCTCCGGTAGCTGCTACTTTGGCAAATATAAAAGCTGAACGCCGTTTAGAGCTTGCAACCGAAGGACACCGTTGGTTTGATTTAGTTAGATGGGGAGATGCTCCGGCTACTCTTGCATTTAAAGGCTTTAAAGCTGGTACAAATGAATTGTTGCCAATACCTCTTACGGATTTGGCCGCGACAAAACTGGTTCAAAACCCGGGTTACGCTAAGTAATATATTATAGTTGATTATAAAACTGCCGGTTAATACCGGCAGTTTTATTTTAGTAAAGCATATATGTTGAGATTAAAAATAAAATGGTTACTAGCAGGAATATTGCTAAGCATTAGCATAATATCATGCTCAAAAAGTAATAACAATACTAAGCCCTATGTTTATACACCTCCTGCTGCCCCTATAGATAGCAACTGGAGTTTTGAAACAACCCCCGTATGGGCAGATGAATTTACTAATACCGGAACGCCTGATCCAACTAAATGGACATATGATTTAGGTGGTGGCGGATGGGGTAATGCCGAATCTGAATTTTATACAGATTCATTAGGCAATGTAAGTGTAGCCAATGATGTGCTAACTATAACAGCTAAAAAGCAAAGTTTAGGAGGCGAGGCCTTTACTTCGTCAAGAATGATTTCGAAATTTTCAATCACCTATGGTCGTATTGAAGTAAAAGCAATGTTACCTTCGGGTAAAGGCACGTGGCCCGCAATATGGATGCTGCCCGATACCTATGCCTACGGAGCCTGGCCGGCTTCAGGAGAAGTTGATATTATGGAAATGGTTGGGTATGATCCTAACAACGTGCATTTTAGCGCGCATAATTCAACATATTTTGCAGGCAATGCAAAAACTAGTACAATGAATATTCCTACAGCTTCAACCGCATACCATTTGTATCGTGAAGACTGGACACCATACGCCATCAGAGGATATTATGATGATAACCTTGTATTTACCTACGTAAATAATGGACAAGGATCGGCTACATGGCCTTATGATCAAAAATTTCACTTATTAATGAATATCGCGGTTGGTGGAAGTTGGGGAGGAGTAGAAGGAATTGATACCACAGCCTTTCCAACATCAATGAAGGTTGAGTATGTTCATTTTTTTAATATGATTCATAAAACACAATAACAACTATCTGTAAGGATATAGTGCACTGGAAAAAACTTATGAAAACAATACGAAATACAAAGTTTACGCTGTTATTTACGGGATTAACAGCCTTTTTGCTTATAGGCTGCAGTAAAAAAGCAGCAAGCACCGGAGGCGGTGGTGGAGGCGGTACAGTTGTTACCCCCCCAGTAACTGTTAAAACAGATGTTAACATGTGGTTAACCACACCCGATCAATCCCAGTTATTGGCTAAACAAAATGTTAGTTTATTGTTTAACACAACTACTAATTCAAATACAACAATCAATGTTGATTCAACCACTACCTATCAAACTATTGATGGTTTTGGGTTTGCACTCACAGGTGGCAGCGCCTATGTAATAAACGCCATGCCTGCTGCCCAAAGCAATGCGCTTATAAAGGAACTTTTTGCAACAGATAGCACAGGTATTAATATCAGCTATATAAGAGTTACACTTGGCGCTTCAGATATGAGTGCGGCACCATTTACTTATGATGATTCCGGGCCCGATGTGAATCTACAGAATTTCAGCATCGCCATGGAAACTGATCTTATCCCTGTATTAAAAAAGATAATCGCCTTAAATCCTAATATAAAAATATTAGCCTGCCCATGGAGTGCGCCTGCATGGATGAAAACTAATAACAATTTGTCAGGTGGTAGTTTATTACCTCAATATTACAGCGTATATGCAAATTACTTTGTAAAGTATATACAGGCAATGAAGGCCCAAGGGATAAATATTGATGCAGTGACACCACAAAATGAGCCATTAAATGCATACAATAACCCTGCTATGCTAGAGGTTGACACTGCTGAAACAAATTTTATAGGTAATTATTTGGGCCCTGCATTTCAAACGGCAGGCATTTCAACAAAAATAATTTGCTATGATCACAATTGTGACCACCCAGAATATCCAATTTATGTTTTAAATGATGCAAATGCGAATAAATACGTTGATGGATCTGCATTTCACTTGTATGCGGGCGATATATCAGCACTTACTCCTGTGCATACAGCATTCCCTAACAAAAACATTTATTTTACAGAGCAAGCTACATTTTCAACCGGAACTTTTAGTGGTGACTTAAATTGGCACGTAACCAATTTAATTGTTGGGGCAACGCGTAACTGGAGCAGGAACGTAATAGAATGGAATTTAGCTTCTGATCCTAATTATGGCCCTCATACTGTAGGTGGTTGCAGTACATGCCAGGGCGCGGTAACTGTAAGCGGGTCAGCATTTACACGTAATGTTTCTTACTATATTATAGCTCATGCATCCAAATTTGTAAAAGCTGGCGCGATAAGAATCGCTTCCGATGCTTCAACAGCGTTTCCAAACGTTGCCTTTCAAAATCCGGATGGCTCTAAAGTGCTTATTGTATTAAATAATAGTAGCAACATTGCAAGTTTTAATATTCAATACAAATCAAAATTAGTCACCTCAACACTTAACGGCGGCGCTGTGGCAACTTATACCTGGAAATAATATACACCCTAATAATGAATTCAAAACTCAAACTTCTTTTTCTCTTTTGCGTAATAGCTCCTTTTTCTGTAAAAGCTCAATCCCGGTATAGTGATGCTGAGATTGCCTTTAAATCTGACAGCCTTATAAAACTGATGACTTTACAGGAAAAGGTTAACATGATACATGCTAGTTCTTCCTTTACTTCTGGTGGCGTGCCTCGTTTGGGTATACCCGAGCTTGTTACATCCGATGGCCCGCACGGGGTTCGGGTTGAACATGGTAGAGGGTGGACTAATTTGCAAAATGTACTCGATTCCGGAACATATTTGCCAACAGGAGTTTGCCTTGCATCAACGTGGAATCCCAAATTAGGCTATGCATTTGGTTCGGTATTAGGCAGCGAAGCAAACTTTAGAGGCAAGGATGTTATTTTAGGACCGGGCATTAATATAATGCGCTCACCATTAAATGGCCGCAACTTTGAATACCAGAGCGAAGACCCATTTTTAGTGTCAAAAATGGTGGTAGGGTACATTAAAGGCGTACAGGATCAGGGAATATCGGCCTGCGTAAAACACTTTGCCGGTAATAACCAGGAAACATTACGCGGCAGCATAGATGTGCAAATGAGTGAGCGTGCACTCCGCGAAATATATCTGCCTGGCTTTAAAGCAGCCGTTCAAGTGGGCGGCGTAAATACTTTAATGGGCTCATATAATAAATTCAGAGGGCAATGGGCCACTCAAAACAACTACCTTATCAATCAAATCCTGAAAAAAGAATGGGGCTTTAAAGGTTTGGTAATGAGTGATTGGGGAGCGGTTCATAGCACAACTCAAGCTTTATGGAATGGCACTGACCTTGAAATGGGTACCGACCTTAGCTTAGGTGCTAACCCTGATTATGGTAAATTCTTTATGGGCGATACTGTTGTTACTTTAGTTAAAGAAGGTAAAATACCTGAATATATTATTAATGAAAAAGTAAGGCGCATATTGTATGTGATGTATAAAACCGATATGCTTGGCGGTCAAAAACGCCAGAAAGGCGAATACAATACAAAGGCACATCAGCTTACGGCCGAAAAGGTTGCAGAAGAGGGTATCGTGTTACTTAAAAACCAGGATAACATATTGCCTTTGGCTGCAAATGTAAAATCAATTGCCGTAATAGGTTACAACGCCGATAGAAAACAAGCCTTTGGTGGCGGAAGTTCACAAATAAAAGCATTTTATGAAGTGACGCCTTTACAAGGCTTAAAGAATATTGCTGGTAAAAAGGTGAAAATTACCTATTGCAAAGGTTACAACATTGTACGTGATGCTGGCCCGGATCAAGCCCTAATTCAACAAGCTGTAGAGGCCGCTAAAAAAGCCAATATGGTAATAGTTGTTGGCGGTTGGACACACGGTTACGATTATAATGTTTGGGCTGATAATGCTTATGATGCTGAAGGAATCGACAAGCCAAATATGGATATGCCATTTGGTCAAAACGAATTGATTAAGGCTGTAATTGCCGCTAACCCAAAAACGGTAGTTGTATTAATGGGCGGCGGGCCAATGGATATAACCCAATGGGTAGGGGATGCAAAAGGTATTATACAAGCCTGGTACCCCGGTATGGAAGGCGGTAATGCGCTTGCAAAAATACTCTTTGGCCAAGTTAACCCTTCAGGGAAATTACCGGTAAGCTTCCCGAAAAAGTTAGCTGATGCTCCCGCAATTAAATTGGGGCAATACCCCGGAGATTCAACAACTGTAAATTATTTTGATGACATATATGTTGGTTATCGTTATTACGATACTTTCAATGTTGAACCGCAGTTTGCGTTCGGTCATGGTTTATCATACACCACCTTTAAATATAGCAATCTGCAAGTAAGCGCTGCTAATAAACAAGCTACTGTAACCTTCACCATAAAAAATACGGGTGCTGTTGATGGGGCCGAAATAGCACAATTATACGTGAAACAGGAAAAATTAAACTTACCCCGCCCTGATAAAGAATTAAAAGGTTTTGAAAAAGTGTTTTTAAAAGCTGGCGAAGAAAAAAAGGTAACTATAACACTTGATCAGGATGCCTTCAAATATTTTAATGATGTGAAAAACGAATGGGAAATGGATCCTGGAGTGTTTGACTTTATTGTTGGCAGTTCATCGCGCGATATCAGGCTAAATGGTAAAGCTGAATTGTAAATTTTATTGATTTCAACGCAAATACAAATATATATAAATGAAAAAATCTTTAATACTAGCTTTATTATGTTCGTGCACTACGTTAGTAAATGCACAAACTAATAAAGCTAAATTTCCGCTGCATTCAAAAGCATACCAAGCCGCTAACAAAACAGTATCAGTTTATACAACCGCGCAAAATACCGATTATCGCATAACTAAAACTGCTACATTAACATTTAAGCAACTCGGCCAACCGCTTGAAACAGATGTTTGCATTTTTGTTGATCCATCAAAAACGTTTCAATCCGTTTTGGGGATTGGCGGTGCATTAACTGATGCATCTGCCGAAACATTTTATAAGCTGCCAAATGCAAAGCAGGACGAGGTTTTAAATGCTTATTATAACAAGAAAACCGGCATTGGCTATTCATTAGGTCGTACCAATATTCAAAGCTGTGATTTTTCGAGTGATACTTACAGTTATGTTGCCGATGGCGACAAAACTTTAAAAACATTTAATATTGATCATGATCGTAAATATCGTATCCCGTTTATTAAACAGGTTATTGCAGCAGCAGGGGGTAATTTAACCTTATTTGCAACTCCATGGAGCCCGCCGGCATTTATGAAAACTAACGACGATATGCTGCATGGTGGCAAGCTTAAACCAGAATATGATCAGGAATGGGCTAATTTTTACGTTAAGTTTATTAAAGCTTATGAAAAAGAAGGTATTCCAATATGGGGCCTATCGATTCAAAATGAGCCAATGGCTAAGCAAAAATGGGAATCATGCGTTTATACTGCCGAAGATGAGCGCGATTTTATCAAGAATTATTTAGGCCCAACATTGCATAAAAGCGGCTTAGCTGATAAAAAACTATTTATCTGGGATCATAACCGCGATTTAATGTATCAACGGGCAAGTACTGTTTTAGAAGATCCTGAAGCTGCAAAATATGTTTGGGGTACAGGATTTCATTGGTACGTACACGATGATTTTGAAAATGTGAAACGTGTACATGAAGCTTTTCCTGGTAAGAACTTATTATTTACCGAAGGTTGCAGTGATACTTTTGATCCAAGCAAAATCAATGATTGGAAATACGGTGAGTTGTACGGAAAATCAATGGTTAACGATTTTAACAATGGCGTTGTAGGCTGGACAGATTGGAATGTTTTGTTAGACGAAAACGGCGGACCTAATCATGTTGGCAACTTCTGCTTTGCGCCAATACATGCAAATGTTAAAACCGGAGAATTAACCTACATGGACTCATACTATTATATTGGTCATTTTTCAAAATTTGTAAGGCCGGGAGCTAAACGTATAACCGCATCATCAAATCGCGATGAATTAATGACAACAGCATTTGTAAATAGTGATAACAAATTGGTTGTAATTGTGCTAAATTTAACAGACGAAAAAGTGCCATATAACCTTTGGATAAAAGGTATGGCGGCCAATACAACCAGTTTACCACATTCAATAACAACATTAATAGTTCAATAAGCAATTTTTTGCTTATTGAAGAGTGCTTAATTATACGCTATTTGTATAACGCAGATGAAGAGTAATCGCAAATTATTTTTAATAATAATTTTTATAGTTCCGCTTGTTTTTATTTTTTCGCAATGCTTAACAATAAATAAAGATAAACCAGATCCGCGGGGAGATATCTTCGCGGGTTCATCAACCTGTATAAAATGCCATAAGGATGTTTATGATAACTACCTTCACACGGCTCATTTTTCAACTACACGCCTCGCTGACATACATAGTATAGGAGGCAGTTTTAGCCCTCACGATAATGCTTTTTATTTTAGTAAGGATTTAAAAGTAGTAATGGAAAAACGTGACGATGGTTTATACCAGGTTACTTATTCAAACGGAAAGCAAATAAATGCCGAGCGTTTTGATATTACATTTGGCGGTGTAAAAGCCGAAAGCTATTTATATTGGAAAGGCAATCAAATGTATCAGTTGCCGATGTCATATTTCAGATCGTTGGGGTGGACTAATAGCCCGGGATTTGATTCAACCTATGCCAATTATAGCAGAATGATTGGCAGACGATGCTTTGAATGCCATAGCTCTTATATAAAAGATCTGCCGGCAGAAACACAAGGTTTACATTCCCTGGATGCTGAAAGTTTCGACAAAAATTCCCTGATATTAGGTATTGATTGCGAACGCTGCCATGGCCCATCAGCTAACCACGTAAATTATCAAACCGCATTTCCTGAGGAAAAGAAAGCCAAATACATTGCAACATATGCATCGCTTTCACGCGCGAAAAAAATAAGTATGTGCGCGGTTTGCCATTCAGGAAACAAAAACATGATTTTAAAAACCACATTCGTATTTAAGCCGGGTGATGATCTTGCCAACTTTGTTGAAAATCCGCCATATCAAAAACCTGTAGATTCAGCAAAGCTTGATGTACACGCCAACCAAAGTCAACTTTTAGCCAGCAGTAAATGTTTTATAAATAGCAATATGGATTGTGCTACCTGCCACAATGTGCATCAAAATGAAAGAGGAAACTTGGCTTTATATTCACAAAAATGTATGAACTGCCATACCACGGCCAATCATAATTTTTGCCCTATGGCGCCAAAATTAGGCGCCGCTATAAAAAACAATTGTATTGATTGCCACATGCCAGCAAAGTCATCAAGTGTTATTACCATTGAAACCGCAGGTAAGGGTAAATATGTACCGTATTTAGTTCGTACCCACCATATAGCTGTATATGCTGATGCTTCTCAGAAAATAATTAATTACCTTAAAAATAATAACAAATTACTATCTAAATAAAGACTAATAAAACGTGAGTCTTAATCTGATTAGCCATGAAGATCATTAAAAAACAAACCCGAATTTCAATATTCTTAATCCTAATTTCAATTGCACCATTTATTGCAAAAGCACAATCCAATAGCTTTATCTCAACGCGTGGAAAAGAAGTTATTGGCCCGGATAAAAAACCATTTTTAATTAGGGGGACTAATTTGGGTAACTGGCTTATTCCCGAAGGTTATATGTTCAAATTTTCTAAAATCAATTCGCCAAAACTAATTAATGAAGCAATTACCGAATTGATAGGGCCCGAGGATGCTAAAATTTTCTGGAAAAAGTATTTAGATAACTATGTTACCCGTGCCGATATTCATTACCTGAAATCTACCGGGATGAACTCAATTCGCATCCCATTTAACTATAAACTTTTTACCGACGAAGATTATTTAGGCGAAAATAACCCTAATCGTGGTTTTGAGTTATTGGATAGAGTAATAAGCTGGTGCAAGCAGGAGGGTATTTATGTTATTTTAGATATGCATTGTGCGCCGGGCGGCCAAACTGGCGATAACATTGATGATGGTTATGGCTATCCGTTCCTGTTTAAAAGTGCAGCATGCAGGCAACAAACTATACAAATATGGACAAGAATAGCCGCCCACTATAAAAATGAAACAGCGGTTCTGGGTTATGATTTACTGAACGAGCCAATTGCACATTATTTTAAGGCTGATAGCTTAAACCATTATTTGGAACCTTTTTATAAGGAGATTACTAAGGCAATACGTACGGTTGATAAAAACCATATTATGGTTTTAGGTGGGGCACAATGGGATAGTAACATGCATATGTTTGGCCCACCGTTCGACTCTAAGATCATATATACGTTCCATAAATATTGGACAAAAACTACTACCCTCGACGTAATACAAGAGTATATTGATTTTAGGAATAAATACAATGTTCCGATATACTGCGGAGAAACAGGCGAAAATAAGGACGAATGGGTGCATGATTTCAGGGTAACGCTTGATCAAAATAACATAGGATGGCATTATTGGCCTTATAAAAAGATGGAAAATGCGGCAGGCATAGTTACTTTTAAAATGCCGGCTAATTATGATAGAGTAGTAGCTTATGCTGAAGCGCCAAGAGTTAGCTTTGAAGATATACGCAATGCTGCACCCGCAAATAAAGAAGAGTTAAAGAAAGCTTTATTTGATATGATTGATAATTGCAAGTTTGAAAACTGTACCCCAAATAAGGGATATATTGAAGCTTTAGGGCTGGTTAGTGGAAATTGATGTTTTTAAGCATAATTAATCCTGAAAAAAAGTTATACTTGTATTAATCTGCAATACCAATTATACTTTCTTAAAGTACCAGTGCAGCCGAAATAATTTTATATGTGATTGGGTAATATGGATAAATATCTACTAAGATTATTATTTGTTAATGTTTTGTTTTTTTTGCTTGTGACTAAAAATGCACAGGCGCAAAAAATAGTAACATTAAATGATACCATTACCCAGCATTATTTTTCGTTTAATGAAATTGAAACGCTGGAAGATAAGAGCGGGAAATTAACGCTCGATCAAATAAGAAACAATCCTGTTGTATCCTCAAAATTCAAGCCCAGCGAAATTTTTAACCCGAAAGCAACCGATCTTAATACCATTTATTGGTATCGTATAGAAATCAACCATGATAAAGCCACCAAAAACAATTGGCTATTAGAATTTTTCGATCAAACTACGGATGATATAGAAATATTTTCGCCCAATGCCGATAATACTTACTCATCAACTCATATGGGTAGTAGCCTGCCATTTTCACAGCGGTTATTTCAACATAAAAATTTCAGCCTTAATATTAACAACAATTTATATGGTGAACATACTTACTACATCCGTTTAAAGTCCCATCAGCCTGCAAATGTTATTGTGGTGCTGCGTTCTGTAAGTTGGTTTGTGCACTACGCGTTGGATGAGTATTTTTTCTTTGGCGTGTTTTATGGTATGCTGGTGGTATTCAGTTTGTATAATTTAATGATGTTTTTTGCCATCAGGCAAACACAATACCTTTATTACATTATGTACAACCTCAGCATCGGTTTGTACGAAATGTGTGCCGATGGTATAGCTTATCAATACCTATGGCCAAACTCGCCAGTCTGGAATCAATATGCCTACGGCGTGGCGCTGTTTTTTGCCAGCATATTTGGTATGCTATTTACACGTAGTTTATTATATGTAAAGGTTAAAGCCCCCAAATTAAACATACTTATATGGTGGGTAATAGGGTTACGTACAGTGTTTTTTGTGCTGTGCTTAACGGTTGATAATAATTGGTTTAACTATCGTATAGTTGAGATTGTTCCACTACTGGTAGCTTGTTATACAGGATATTACATTTTAAACAAGGGATACTGGCCGGCACGTTTTTTTGTGGTTGGATATAGTTTCCTGTTTATAGGTTTCCTCATTAAGATACTTATAGCTTTTGATGTTTCATGGTTGCCATTTGGCCCCATTACCCATTATAGCCTTAGTTTTTGCTTTATAATGGAAATGTTATTCATTTCATTTGCCATTGGTGAAAAAGTGCGTATCCTCAAAAAGAAAAAAGATTATGCTCAACGCCGCATCATCAGGCAAATGAAGCAGAATGAGGAATTTAAGGATAACCTTAATCGCCAGTTGGAAGCCCAGGTGCGTGAACGAACAAAAGAGTTAGTTGAAAAATCAGCAGTAATAGAGGAGCAAAACGAAGAGTTGAAATCCGTTAATATATTATTAAAAGATCAGGCTGAAGAAATCTCAAGAATAAATGTGTTGCTGGAGAACGACAATATTACCTTACATACTAATATCGAAAAGGTAACGCATGATAGGGTAATGTCGGCCCAGGTGGATTTTGAAGAATTCAGCAGAATATATCCTGATAGAGAAACCTGTTTTAAATTTTTATCAGATCTTAAATGGGAAAAAGGCTATAACTGCCGTAAGTGTGATAATGATCACTATAGTCACGGTCATTTACCATATAGTAGGCGATGTTCAAAATGCGGTTATGAGGAGTCGGTTATTGCGTATACTATACTGCAAAATACGCGTATTCCAATAAATAAGGCATTCTATATGATATTTTTGATGTACTCAACCAAAGGTAAAATATCATCCCATAAGTTATCAGAAATTGTTGCTATACGCCAAAGTACTTGTTGGGCATACAGTACACGTATAAAAAAGCTTATGGATCATAAAAAGAAAGAACTTAGCAACGCTGGTAGTAAAGGCTGGAGTATGCTGGTTATCGAGGAGCAATAACCGTATCTGGTATCCCTTTATTTAAACCGTACAAAAGTTAAAAGTTACCATTTCTTTTGCGTGCGTAGTATGTAACAAAATTATAATCGGTTTATATATTAACTATTTTTGGCATAGTGTAAATTGATCCTGTTTTTTACTGTGGATTGCTTGTAAGGCCTGCTTGTAATAGTTTTGGCAGATTTTGGCAGTGCGATTGGCGGCCTTTTTGTCAGTATTTATACCAATGTCAGTCATTGTGACAAAATGGCAAAAAATATTTTCAAGGCCATTAATTTATAGTATTTATTATTTTGAAAGGGATTTATTGTTTAGCAGACCTTTAGATGACACAATTTTTTGCTTATCACATCACTGCAATGTTTGCGAAATTTGTTTTGTTTTATTTTTGAAAAATATTCTGTGAAAATGAGGTTTTATTGCCTTTTTTTGAAAAAAATATTTTTTTGAGCGATTTTTTTGCCCGATTGAGCTGAATTTAAACGTCGGAATTCTAAAATATTGATAAATAAGCCCTAAATGTCCAAAATGTTAAGTAATTTTTTTTTTTAATTGATTTCAAAAATCAACGTTTTCAATCATCCCAACTTTAATTTTTTAGTGGCATGTTTTGTGACGTATCCTGTCCGGAAGATTACGGTCGTTCTTACATTTATCACCCTGAAAAAGGGCCATCGATGCAAGAGTGATCTCTTCTGAAAAAAAGATATTAATCACATTATTAAAAATTTAAATCCAAAAACCATGCAAGTAGTATTAGAAGTTGCAATCTTGATCGCAGTTATCCTTGTTCCGTTAGTACCTGCTAAAAGCAGCCGTATCGCGAAATAATTAGATCATAAGTAACGATAAGAAATTTTAAGGGGCGCCGATATTCGGTGTCCCTTTTTTTATTAATTATTTTACTGATCGTTTTCGGCTGTTTCTTTTTTAATCATCTGCTTTATTGCCTTTACACAGTTTTGTTTTTGTCTTATCTTGAGTTCCTGTAATTATAAAAAAATAATTATCACATGGAAAGAGCTATTTTTCACAACTATTGTGTTTAAATTAGGATTAAAATGTAATTAGGCTTATACTTATAAAACCAATGTGTGCCCGATAACGTAATAAATTTATAAGGTTTTTTTCAATGCCAAATGATTGGCATGTAAAGCTTAAATAATGTTATCACATAACAAATATCTACTCCCCTTAATTAAGTAAAAATTTGGAAACAGTATTACGTTTTGCTGGATTAGACTTGGAGCTTGAAAAGGAATTACAGGAAATAACCGATATGGCATGCGCTATTACTAAAGCACCTACGGCAATAATTTCTTTTTTAGATACCGGTATGCAATATTTTAAGGTAAAGAGAGATGCTAAACATATAGTTGGCGAAATAAAAACTTTCCCGCATGAAGATACTTTTTGTTCATATACCATTAAGCAGGATGATGTTTTCATCATTGCTGATACCCTGGCCGATGAACGGTTCGCCAATAATGAATCGGTTACAGGTAGCCTAAATTTACGATTTTATGCAGGCGTACCACTTATTACTAGTGATGGCCAAAAGGTAGGTACATTGTGTGTGTTTGATACCGAGCCGGGAAAACTGGATAAAAACCAGGTGCATTTACTTAAAATAATAGCGCGCCAGGCCATGAAAACTATTGAGCTAAGGCGGAAGGCATTAAATTTAGAAGAAAGTTTAAAAGAAGTAGAAGTTCAAAAGGAGTATGTACATGACGCGGACATAAGGCTGCGTTCATTTTTTGAAAGTTCAAATACATTCCAGGTATTGTTGGGCATAAACGGAGAGGTTATTGATTTTAATAAAACAGCTTATAATTTTATAAAAAATGCTCACAAAACTGATTTGCAACGAGGCGACCTTTTTGTAACTTATATAGCACCTGAATTTGTTAGCAAATTTATTGATGGCTATAACCGGGCTATAAAAGGTACAAGGCATATAGAAGAAGGATCTACTAATTATGGCGAAAAGTTGGGTGTAATATGGTGGGATGCTACATTTGAGCCCGCGTTGGATAAAAACAATGATATAATTGGCATGTCATACCTTATACGCAATGTTACCGAACGTATGGTTAGGGAGCAAAAAATTATACAGCAAAACGAATCATTATTAAGTATAGCACATGTACAGGCACACGAATTTCGTGCACCGTTAGCTACTATTATGGGCTTAATGAGCCTTATTAAAGATGATGGTTATGAAATGGCCGGCAATTATTTACCATACCTGGAAATGGCCGTTAATAATTTAGATGAAAAAATTAAAAGTGTAGTTGTAGATATTGAAAACAATATGGTTAATCTAAAACTATAGTTTATCGAATATGTGGTTTAATTTTTTTCTTACCACACAAATAAACCGTATATTACTTGTACTTTTATGTTGGATTATTACAATCCGTTTTTCACATTGCATAAGTAATAATCAGTACAAATTTGATGGATAACCTAAATAGTTCCGATACTTCGAGTGTGCAGTTTCCTGTTGTTGGCATTGGGGCCTCTGCCGGTGGATTAGATGCCGTAAAAGACTTTTTACAAGCCTTGCCGCCTAAATCAGGCATGGCTTATGTATTCATTCAACATTTAAGTCCAAATCATATAAGTATTTTGCCGGAAATACTTCAGAAATTCGCACCCTTCCCAGTACATCAAATTACAGATAATATTCATTTGGAGCCGGATAATTTATACATTATTCCCAGTAATAAGGTGGTTACCACTACTGATGGCGTACTTAAACTGGATCCATTAGATAAAAATCATAAAAAGAGTAACACTATTGATTTGTTTTTTTCTTCGTTAGGAGTGATACATCAAAGTTTTGCTGTAGGTATAGTTTTATCCGGTGCGCTTAATGATGGTACACTGGGTTTAAAGGTAATTAAATCATACGGTGGGTTAACTTTTGCCCAGGATGAAGATACCGCTGAATTTGATAGTATGCCTAAAAGTGCTATAGATTCAGGTGCTGTAGATTTTGTTTTATCGCCTGATGGGATTGCTAAAAAGCTTGTTGCCATAAACCATCCTTTTCATACCAGCTATTCATCAACAGAAGTTGATAATACCCAGCCACAACAAGATGCGGAAACATTTAAGCAAATATTAACAGTATTGCGTGTGCGGCGTGGTGTTGATTTTGCCTATTATAAGCAAAGTACACTTAAACGACGCATAATAAGGCGCATGGCTTTGAGTAAAATAGAAAAGCCTAATGATTATTTAAGCTTTTTACGCGAGAATAAAAGCGAACAGGATGCTTTATATAATGATATGCTGATTTCTGTAACCCACTTTTTCAGAGATACGCAAGGTTTTGATGTGTTATGTAATACCCTGTTTCCGGCACTTATAGATAAAAAAACTATAAATGAACCACTGAGGATTTGGATAGCAGGATGTGCTACCGGCGAAGAAGCATATTCAATGGCTATATGCCTGCAAGAGCAGTTAGGTGATAGAGCTAGTGTAATGAAGATACAGATATTTGCTACTGATATATCTGAAACAGCAATAGCTAAAGCAAGAACAGGGATTTATAGGCAAAGCGAACTGGATGGTATATCTACCTCAAGGTTACAACAGTTTTTTGTTAAGCAGGATGGAAATTACCAGGTAAGTAAAAGCATACGTGATATGTGTGTATTTGCCCACCATAATTTATTGAAAGATCCACCGTTTTCCAAAATTGATCTGGTTAGCTGCCGGAATGTGATGATATACCTTGAACCTGTTTTACAAAAACGGGCATTAACCACTTTTCACTATTCATTGGTTGAAGATGGCTACCTTATGCTTGGTAAATCTGAAAGTATAGGCAACAATACCGATATTTTTACTGCTTATAATAGTAATGAAAAAATATATGTTCGTAAGGGCCCGCTAGGGCGGTTTATGAGCGTAGCTACTAATGGCCGGGAACAAACATTTAAGGAGATAGACAAGGGGGCGCAAAGGCAGAACGATAACCAAGATATTTTTAAATTGGCCGATGAAGCCATGCTTAACAGTTTTATGCCCCCTTCTGTATTAGTGAATGAAAGGTTTGACATTGTTCAATTTAGAGGTGTAACAGAAACATGGTTGGTGCCACCAACAGGTAAACCAAGTTTTAATATTTTAAAGATGGCACGCGAAGGCCTTTCGTTTGAACTGCGGAACATTCTTCACCTTGCTAAAAAAACTGCATTACCGGCACGTAAATTTGCTGTGTTTTTTAAAATGAATGGCTTGCAGCATTATGTAAATATTTATGCATTTCCATTAAAAGATACTCCTGAACCATACTACCTTATTGTTTTTCAAAATGCTTCATCAACAGGAATACAACAAGCAATTATCGAGCTTAATGTTAATCCTGAAAATGTAAACTACAACGAAAGTGAAATTCGTATTGAGCAACTTGAAAAAGAATTAATGCAGGTGCGTGCCGATATGCGCACGATAACCGAAGAGCAAGAAACCGCTAACGAAGAATTACAAAGCGCTAACGAAGAATTACTATCAGGCAGCGAAGAATTGCAAAGCCTCAATGAAGAACTGGAAACTTCTAAAGAAGAATTGCAGAGTACTAATGAGGAAGTGATGATTGTTAATAAGGAATTATTGAGCCGAAATGATCAGCTAAATAGTTCACGTTTATACACAGAAGGCATTGTAAATACCATCCGCGATCCTTTGTTAATATTGGATAAAGATCTGCGTATAAAAAGAGCTACAGGTGGTTTCTACAGTAAATTTAAAACTACTGAAAAAGAAACCGAAGGCATGTATATTTATGAATTGGGTAACAAACAATGGGATATTCCTAAACTGCGTGAGTTATTAGAAAGCATATTGCCAACTAGTAAAATTACCGAAGATTTTGAGGTAACTCACGTGTTTCCTGTAATTGGTAAAAAGGATATGTGCCTTAATGCAAGGCAAATTGAAAATGTAAACGGTGAGCAGCTTATGCTTTTATCAATAGAGGATATTACTGATAAGCGCAAAGTAGAAGCAGGCTTAGCTGAGGCTGAACGCTTGTTAATTGAAAGCAAGGAGAGGCTAAAGTTTGCAGTTGACTCGGCTGGTTTAGGTACCTGGGATTATGATCCTCAAACCAAAGAATTGATATGGGATAAGCGCTGTAGAGAAATTTATGGCGTTTCGCCTAACGAGGAAATTGATACTGAGGTGTTTTATAATATAATCCATCCTGCCGATCGTAAAATAGTTCAGGATAAAATATCCGAAAGTCTGTGCGATGTAAAATCAGGTCAGTTTGATACGGAATATCGTACCATACCAATTAACGGTAAAATAAGATGGTTAAAAGGTAAAGGCAGGGCTTATTTTAATGAAAATGGTGAAGCTATACGCTTTATAGGGACTTTGCTTGATATTACCTTCCAAAAAACGATAGACGAATCTACCCGCGAATTACTTAGCAAAAAAGATGAGTTTATAAGTATAGCAAGCCATGAGTTAAAAACACCGGTAACAAGCCTTAAAGCCGCCTTGCAAATTATGGAGCGGGCTTCGATTAGAGGTGATAGTATTAAAACAGTAGATAGTTTTATACAAAAAGCCATTAAACAAGTTGATAAATTAACCGAGCTAATAAAAGATCTGCTTGATGTAACCAAAATTCAATCGGGGAAATTGGTATTAAGGAAAACGGATTTTGTGCTTGATGAATTATTGAAAGAATGTGTTGAAGAACTACAAAATGATTCCGCTAAGCATAAAATTGTTATTGAAGGCTACCGTAATATTGAAGTGCACGCGGATAGGAACCGGTTGGAACAGGTGATAATTAATTTGATTTCAAATGCCATTAAATATTCACCTGATGCTAATAAAGTAATTGTTTCAATTGAAAAGGTAGACGAAGGAATTAAAGTATCCGTAAAAGATTTTGGCATTGGTATACCAAAAGATAAGCTGCCACTAATTTTTGATCGTTTTTACCGTGTTGATGAAGCTTCGCAGCGCTATGCGGGCTTAGGTTTGGGCCTTTATATATCGGCAGAAATAATAAGGCAGCATGGCGGTCACATAGATATTAAAAGTACGATGGGCAAAGGTTCATCCTTTTGGTTTATAATACCAGAATAATAGAAAGGCAGGCGAGTATTGCGCTGTGACTGCTTTTTATAAAAGAAAATCAACAAAAAAGGGTGAACAGTAATGCTCACCCTTTTAATTCTATATTGATTTATTATTAGTTGTTAGGGTCTGCTGATGGTAAACCTACAATTTTGTAAGCTACATTATTGTTGTTATCACGGGTTTTCTTATAGTAAACATCATCGGGAGATACGAATAAACGTTGACCGTTTACTGTTACACCTCTTGAATCTACCGGTAATGATTGTACAACATCACCAATTTGTAAATCTGCTGAACCGTTTCTTGGAGGTGCGACAGTTTCATCCTGCTGAGGTGCTGCAGATTGATCAGGGGCATTATAACCTTGATCGTTACCTGCTGCTGGAGGAGCAACGTTGGCCTGATCGCCGCCACCTGTATTTAACTCTCCATCTTTACCTGCAATTTCATAAGCCAATGATCCATCGTCTTTAGTAATTGCTACATAATAAACACCATTTAACTCATAGTATTGTTGGCCATTGATCACAATTGATTGTGCTTTTGGCGGCAATGTACTTACTTCGGCACCTACAGGAGGTTCAACAACCGTATATTGATTATCATTATATTCGTAATAGTAGCCATTGCTGTAATAGTATGGCAAACCTCCCCAATAGAATGAGTAATATCCGAATGGAAGAAAACCTACACTAAAGCCAAGGCGAGGATAATACAAACTGTTGTAGAAACCTCCGTGGTAATAAAAACCACCGCGGCCAAAATAACCATGATATCCGAAGCCGGCATAACCTCTGCCTGCGTAACCTCGGCCAGCGTAGCCTCTACCAGCATAACCTCTGCCTGCATAACTACGGCCTCCGTAGGTATTTACCGAACGCCCGGCATAACCTCTGCCTGCGTAACTGCCTCTTGCTGCAGATGAATATGAACGACCTGCAGATGTAGTACGAACAGCCCCTGCATTTGAACGGCTTGCTCCACCAAAATGAGCGCTACCGCCGCCACTAAAGTGACCGCCGCCGCCGCCAAAATGACCACCGCCGCCGCCACCACCAAAGTGACCACCGCCGCCGCCGCCACCACCATGGTGTTGAGCGTTAGCCGGAAGAGCAAAAAATAAACATAACAGTCCGCTTATGCTTAAAAAAATCAAATTTTTATATACCCTTTTCATAATGTAAATATTTGATCAGCGATTGTGCTGATAATTTTTAGACGTATTGAAATTTAAAAGGTTTAATACAATCTTAATAATTTAAGTACAAGTATCAAGCCAATATTAAAACATTATTATAACAAACATGTGACTAACATAATTGGCAAATATTTGTTGTATAGTATTAATCGATTAGAATTATGAACGAGTCTATATTATATCCTCTTTTTTTTACTCCAATTTATCAATACAGGCTTTGGGGTGGTAGAAGGTTAAGCAATTTATTAACTGAGCCATTACCAGAGGGGCTTGTTGGTGAAGCCTGGATATTAAGCGATAGAGATGACCATGCAAGTGTTGTAAATGCGGGTTTATATAAAGGGTATACCTTAACGCAATTATTTGAACAATACCCCGAAAGTATAATGGGTAGGTTGGCGGGTAAATTTGATCGATTTCCATTGCTTTTAAAATTTTTGGATGCACAAGATGTATTGTCTGTACAGGTACATCCATCTGATGATCAAAAAGAATACATACCAAAAGGAGATACAGGTAAAACGGAAGCCTGGTTTGTAATAGAGTCAGGGCCTAAAGCGAAAATTTATGCAGGGTTAACGCCGGGCACTACTGAGCAGGATTTGCGCAAAGGCCTGGCAGATCATAAAGTGGCAGATTACATACATAGTTTTGCTCCT